>JACCDG010069509.1_pt1 | contig 33657 bp, 22 predicted proteins | sample 7442471 | NCBI WGS metagenome assembly JACCDG01 (sample SAMN15323444, study PRJNA562643) | freshwater metagenome | isolation source: river surface water | place: USA:Blue River Watershed | collected 2017-08-17 | reverse complement strand
ATCGGTTTTGCATATTTGTCTAGAGTTTGTGGATTTGTGCGATCTGCAGATGGCACAATATCTGGAAGAATATCATGATCTACGTGTGGCGCATCACTGAATGGTATGTCAATAAAACTTTCTGGAGCTATTTCTGGTACTTGTAGTGGCGGTAGTGATGCTTCAGGTGCTGCTGGCAATGTAGGCGTTAATGGTATGGTTCTTGGTAGCGCTGGTTGTTCGATTGCTGGAGCTATTGGTCTTATTGGCGGCGTGCTTGGCGCTGGTAGTGCAGGTTTTGATGGCAATCCAGGTAAAGTATCTGCAGCGCTATGAGTTGGTTGGCGCAAGCGTGATGTGTCGATGGTAAAGACAGATGGAGTGTCAGTTGCGCGGTTTCGTGTTGCTACAGCTATGGTTGTGCCGTCTATTCGCAACCCAATTATCGTTTCGTTATTAAAAGTTTGTATTATTTTTTTTGCTTCTTCTTCAGTAAAAGTTTCGGTAATTGCGGTAAAAAGTTCAGCAATTGGTTTTACGTTTCCTTCTAATGTTTGTGGTTCTAAAAAAATTATTTCTTGCTGAGGTTGCACAAAAGCAGCGATATCATGATCGCTAAAAGCAGGGGTTATTGGCAATGGTATCGCATCGATAGATGCTTCTGGGTTTCTTGTTTGTTCTATAAAGGATAATGGTTGCGATGGTTGAGGAAAAGGGTCGAGTTCTATGAATTCTTGTTCTTCGTATAAATCTGGATTTGGAATTCTATAGAATGGTGCTGCCTGAGGAATGTGTGGCTGTTGCGCTTGCCCTCGTAATCCAAAAAGATCTTCAAATGCTCTAAAGTCTTCAAAAAACCTAGCAGTTTGTGCGGTTTCTTGTGGTTGTAGCGCTAGCTCATGATTTGCAACAACACTTGAATCGGGAGTCTCTTCTGTAGCTTCAAGTTGTTGTTCTGTTTTTCGCGTAGGACTTTCTGGCCTTGTTTGGTGTTCTTTTTCTACGCGTTTTAATAATTCTTTCGGCGATTCGGTAATTGGTTTTTTCGTTTGTTGATGATCTGTTTCTTTAGATTTATTTTCGTCGTAAGCAGTTTTAGCTTTTAGAGCTTTATTGCCAGCGTCTAACAATCCATCTCGTCCAAATCTAAGTGCATGCGAATTTGATTTTGGAATAGCGTTTGGTTTAGCAGATGGTATATGATGTGGAGCAGTTTGAGGTTTTAATGTAGTGCCTAGCGGTTGCCCAAGTCCTGGTTTTGGAGCTTGCTTTACGATTTGTCCTAAAGTATTCGCGGTGTTCCTTAAACTTTGTCTGGCGGCTCGTGCTGCTGTTGCTCCAGCATGATTAAGATTATAGAGAGAAAAAAATATGCTTATACACAATATTTTATATAAAAATCGAATGTTCATATTTATATTCTTTCCCCTTTTTAGGCTTTTTAGGTAAGACTAAAAATGCTCTATACTACTATTCTAGTTATTTATAATAGTAATATATTCAAAAGATATAAATCAATAAAAATGATGAAGCATTGATGAGTATGGCTCATAACTATAAGCTTAATCTTTTTTCAAGATCGTCAAAAATGCTTCTTGCGGAACTTCGACATTGCCAACTTGTTTCATACGCTTTTTGCCTTCTTTTTGCTTATCAAGCAATTTTCGCTTTCTTGTTATATCGCCGCCATAACATTTTGCAGTAACATTTTTGCGCAAAGGAGCGACTCGTTCGCGCGCAATGACGTTTGCACCAACAGCAGCTTGAATAATGACTTCAAAAAGTTGTCGATGAATAACTTTGCGCAAGCGTTCTGCAAGCTCTCTGCCGACATAATAAGCGTTATCTTTATGAATAATAATAGCTAAAGCATCGATCGGTTTGCCGTTTAATAAAATATCCATTTTAACAAGATCAGCAGATTGATAACCGCCTTCTTCGTAATCAAAGCTTGCATAACCGGAAGAATATGATTTGAGTTGATCGTAAAAATCAGTAGCAACTTCGTTTAAAGGCAAAATGTATTTTAAGATTACGCGATGTTCGTCAAGGTACGAAAGGCCTTGCTGAACGCCACGTTTTTTTTGACAGAGCTCAAGAATGTTGCCCAAATATTCAGTTGGAACAATGATCGTAGCTTTAATAATTGGCTCAAAAATATCTTCAAGATAATTGCGTTCAGGAAAATCTGCAGGATTTTCGATATCAATCGTTGTGCCATTCGTTAGTTTTACTTTGTAGCGTACGCTAGGAGCTGTGATAATGACGGACATATTATATTCTTGTTCAAGGCGTTGTTTGAATACATCAGCGTGCAACAATCCTAAAAATCCGCACCTAAAGCCAAGACCAAGAGCAGGAGAGCTTTTGCGTTCAATGGCAACGCTGGCATCGTTAAGGGTAAGTTTTTCAACGGCATCTTTTAATAATTCAAATTCAGTATTTTCGATAGGATAAATTCCTGCAAAAACCATTGGCTTTGCAGGACGAAAGCCAGGAAAAGGGGTAACAGGGTGCTTGGTTGCGTAGATCGTATCGCCAATGCGCGCTTCTTTAACGGTCTTCATTCCTAAGATAACGTAACCAACTTGACCAGCGCACAAATAATCAGTTGGCGTAAGCTCTGGATACATAACGCCGATATCAAGTACTTCGTAACGCGCTTGTCCTTGGGCTAAGCTGATATCATCTCCTTTTTTAATCATGCCCCCTTCAAGTGTGATAAGACAAATAACTCCTTTGTATTCATCAAACCAAGAATCAAAAAGTAAAGCTTTGAGCGGTGCATTTGCGTTGGCTTTAGGAGCAGGAACTCGTTCAACAAGTGCTTTTAAGATATCGTCAATTCCAATACCCGCTTTGCCAGAGGCTAATAAAAGTTCATTTTGTTTATAATCAAAAAGAATTTCTAATTCACGCGCTACTCGTTCAATATCAGCATTTGCCATATCGATTTTATTGATTACTGGCAAAATGGTAAGGTCTTGTTCAAAGGCTAAATAAAAATTAGCCATCGTTTGCGCTTGCACTCCTTGACAGGCATCAACGAGCAAAAGTGCCCCCTGGCACGCATATAAAGAACGGGAAACTTCGTAACTAAAGTCAACATGGCCTGGTGTATCGATTAAATTCAATAAATAATGTTCGCCTTTATAGGTATAAACCATAGATGCTGTTTGAGCCTTTACGGTGATTCCGCGCTCTTTTTCAACTTGCAGCTTATCCATAAAAAGATCATTTTTGGTGCGTGTAGAAAGCGTTCCTGTTGTTTCTAAAAGACGATCAGATAAGGTTGATTTGCCATGATCGATATGAGCAATGACTGAAAAATTTCTTACTTTGTCAGGGGTAAAAAGCTTTAATGTTTCTTTGGTTAGTTTCATAATTCACGCGTGCTTAAAAGGGTTTTGTAATCTTAAGTTAAGAATAAGTTAAAATTGTAAAACAACTTACATTTTTTGCAAAATAAACCTTTTTTTTGGCGATCGCAGCCTAAATGATGTAAATTTGCAATTTTGCCAAATAGTAATATAATAAATAAAAATGTTCGCTGTAAAGGCGATGTAAGGTTATGAAGTATATTTTTACTATAAAAGGTTATTGTTATGAAGAAAAAATATTTGATGTTAGTCTTGTTTTTCATGGCTGGTGCTGCAAAAGCATCTAATCTAATCGAATCACTTGCGATTTCAGGGTTAAAAACAGCGGGAATGTTTGTTGGTGGAGCTGTTCTAGGAAGTTCTATTACGCGAAAATTTAAGCCTCAATTTATAAGATCAGCAGGCCTTGCTACAGGATTAGGATTTTATGCGTTTAGTGCATTTAGTTATGCGAATAATCTGGTAAGCGGCCTTAATGCTTCAGCTTTTACTTGTGGAACATGGTTTGGAATCGCAGTAACTCAAAGAGTGCAAGCAAGAATGGTACGGCAAACTATAAACCAAGAAATTGGTGAACAACAGGCTGAACAACAGGCTGAACGACAATTGTTTCTAAGGCAAGTAGAAGCAGCATTTGCAAGCCCTATACTTTCAATATTAGATAGTCCAGAATTACAGAAATGTCCAATTTGTCTAGAAGGTGGAGAAGATACTGTGCTTACAACAAGCGCAGAACATGGAACAGTTGCAATACAAAGATTAAACTATACAAAATATACGTTGCCTTCTTGCGGACATTTGGTTTGTAAGCCCTGTATTCAAAGAATCAAGACTTTTGGGTCAGATTTAAAGTGTCCTTTATGTATGAAGTCCTTTACATAATTAGCAAATTCTTACTCTTGACTAAAAACAATTTTTAAAAAAAATGAAATAAAAAGAAAGTATTGTATGAAAAACATAATAAAAAAAGTAATGCTTGCTCTTAGTCTGTTGTGCGGATTGCAATCGATGTCAGCAATGAGTCCTCGTGTTAGTTCTATAGTGAGTGGCGTTGTGCCTGCAGGATTAGTTTTAGCAAGTGGATTTGCTGTGGCAATTAATCAAGATCTATTAGGAGGAGTTATTTGTCTTTATGCGGCATCAAGGGTCAATCATGATTTTTCAAGAAATTTAACACAAGAAATGCCTTTGCAAGAAGTAGTTTGTAGTGCAATGTCAAACTCATTGTTAGTAGGATCAGGATTTGCACTTGGTTCTGGATATATTGGTTTAGGATTAACTGGGTTATTGACAAGAAAAGTAATCAATAGCTATTTACAGCCTGCAGTACAAAGCGAACTGGTACGATCGACTTTTTATTCAAGAAATAAAGCTTCAATATATTTTGGATTAGGATTTGTAACAGGAGCTACTACGTTTGGAGTATTAGGAGCGACTGTTGGTTTGCTTGCAGCAGCAAAAATTCGTAATCTTGTTTAGGTTTTAATTTTTTAATGAAAAAAAATGGAGGAATAAAAATTATGAAGAAAAAATATTTAATTTTAGTGTTGCTTTTTATGGCTGGTGCTGCAAAGGCATCGGATTTTTTATATTCGTTTGGCTTTGGATTTGCAAAAGCTGCATTATCTGCAGCAACAGGATTTTCTGTTGCTTATGGAACCGAAAGATTTTTTAATTCTAGATGCAGTACGACAAGAAGTATTGTTTCAGGATTAGGACTTTCTGTCATTGGCGGATTGAGTTATGCAAAAAATTTTTTAAGCGGTTACAGTACGGCTTCTTTTGGAGTAGGAGCATTTTTTGGCATGAGAACTTTTAGGAATCAAAAGAAAGCAATGGCATTAATACCAGCAGCTCCATTAACACCAGCAGAATATGCAAGAATTGCGGCAGAAAAAAGAGCAACAGTAAGAACCTTAGAAGTTTCTCAAGATCCTGCGCCTCAGGCGCCTGTGCGGTCAGCAGCTGCACAAATAACAGCAGAACAATCAGCAGAAAGAGCAAGAGTAAGAGAAGAAAGGGCAAGGATTGCGGCAGAAGCAGCAGCATCAAGAGCATTAGACGCTCCTCAAGATCTTGTGCTTGAAGCGCCTGTGCGGCCAGCAGTTGAACGTGAAACAGCAGAACAATCAGCAGAAAGAGCAAGGGAAAAAGCAGAGCAAAGAGAGCAAAGAGCATTAAGTGCAATGAGTAGAAGACCTATAAGGGCTGCTCTTTTGGCTAGTGTGTCCATCGCAAGTAGTGAAACAGCAGAACAAGCTCGTGTAAGAATAGAGAGAGAATTCGCAAGAGAAGAGGAAACAACGATGGACAGAGTGTTAGAGCAAAGTCGTCAAGAAGTTTCTGAAGTTTAAAAAGAATAGTTATTGTAAGTGAATGGATAGAGAAGGTTATTGTTATGAAGAAAAAATATTTAATTTTGTTGTTGCTTTGCGGTTTGCAACTAGGGATTCAATTGCAAGGGTCTGTTGATTTGGCTAAATATGTAGTAGTAAGCAATGGATTGATGGTTGCGTCATTGGCAGCAATAGGCGCTCGATGCACCGAATCTTCTTTTGTTACTCCAGATGCAGCGATGAAAAGAAGCAATGCGTCTGAACTTACAAGAAAAAGTTTATGTTTTGCTTTCAATGCTGTTGCTATTGGTAGTTTTGGATTAGGGGTAAAAACATTATTGCCATCGGTATATAATTTTGTTGTTAAAGATTATGCTCCATATTTTTTGATTGGCGCAGGAATAGGATGTGCCGTTAGTTATTTTCATAAAAAAGAACAACGAAAAAGAGAAGAAATAGCAGAAAGAGAAGATTTGATGGTTATAATAGCTGCAACAAAAGAAGATTTAACAAGACTTCGAGATCAAAATTTATCATTGCAAGATTTAAGATCAAGGGTTCATTATGGGCATAATCGACTTATAGATGAAAGATGTTTTGAAAGTGGAAAATTTGGATGGTTTTTGGTTAGAAGAATTCAGGCGTCATCTAGAAGGAGAGCAGAAGCGCCTAATTTAATGCAAGATATACTTGCGGCTGAAGAAAGATATAGTGTTAAAATAAGAAGAGAAGACGCTGAAGCAGCAGCACAAAGACAAGGAGCTGAAGAAAGAGCAGAACTTGAAAGACGTAGAGCAGCAGCAGCACAAAGACAACGAGAAGCGACAGAAGCGCAAAGAGTAGAACAAGAAAGAAGAGAAAGAGAAGAACAAGTTAGTTTTCCTGTATATTCAAGATTAGATAATCCAGAGTTGCAATACTGTCCAGTTTGTGGAGAAGGGGGAGCAGATACTGTTCTTATAGAAGACGAAGAAAAAGGAACAGTTGATCAACAAAGAGAAAAATATAAAAAATATACACTTCCTTGTACGCATCTATTATGCAAAGATTGTATTATAGGAATCAAAAAGGCGAGAGACAGGGCAGGACTTGAGAGAGATTTAAGCTGTCCTACATGTAGAGTTTTTTTTCGATTAACTCAAGATTTTTGATAGCCAAGCATAATTATTTTATAAAAATTTAAGAAAATTTTTCATTCCAAAATATGTATATTATTTCTCTTTTTGCTGCAAAAAATAAAACCTTGTATACTGCTTTTATCGATAAAAAGTAGCTATAAAATGTATATCATGTAAGCAAGGGGTAGCGGATGACAACAGAAGTACAAAAAACCAAGAATGATCTCAGGACTAAACCAGTTTTGATTGAAGATGAATTAAAAAATTCTTTTCTTGATTACGCAATGTCTGTTGTCGTCAGTCGCGCTATTCCCGATATTCGTGATGGATTAAAACCTGTTCACCGTCGTGTTTTGTACGCAATGCATGAACTTGGCTACCATCACAATAAATCGTATAGAAAATCTGTTCGCGTTGTTGGTGACGTGCTTGGTAAATACCATCCTCACGGTGATCAGCCAGTCTATGGAACTATGGTTGGCATGGTTCAAAAATTTGCAAAACGTTATCCATTACTTGATGGACAGGGCAATTGGGGTTCGGTTGATGGCGATAATGCTGCGGCAATGCGTTATACCGAAGTTCGTATGGAAGCGATCACGCAAGAATTATTGGCGGATATTGATAAAAATACCGTTCCATTTACACCAAATTTTGATGAGTCAACGGTTGAGCCTACTGTTTTGCCAAGTCGTTTGCCGAATCTTTTGATTAATGGAACTTCTGGTATTGCAGTTGGTATGGCAACATCGATCCCGCCACACAATTTAGGTGAAATTATTGATGCTTGTTTAGCATTGCTTGCTGATGAAGCATTAACGTTTGAAGAATTATTACGATTAGTTCCTGCGCCTGACTTTCCGACTGGTGGCATTATCTGTGGTCGCTCTGGTGTGTTAAAAGCATACAAAACAGGTCGCGGAAATGTGGTGGTGCGCGGTGTTACCGAAATTCAAGAAACTAAAAAAGGCGCTGCAATTATTGTTACTGAACTTCCGTATCAAGTAAACAAAGCTGAACTGATTATTAAAATTGTTGAATTGGTAAAAGAAAAAATTATTGATGGCATTGGCAACATTCGTGATGAATCTGACAAGCGCGGAATGCGGATTGTGATAGATGTTAAGCGAACAGAAATGCCAGAAGTTGTATTGAATCAGCTGTATAAGCATACGTCCTTGCAGTCTTCGTTTTCTATTTTGATGCTCGGGTTGCTCGATAATTGTCCGCGCGTTTTTTCTTTGCGAGAGCTCATTAATCAATTTTTAATTCATCGAGAAACAGTTGTTTATCGTCGTACTATTTTTGATTTACAAAAAGCTAAAGACCGTGAGCATCTTTTTGAAGGTTTTATTATTGCGCTTAACAATATTGATGCTATCGTACAACTTATTAAGCAATCAAATTCTGCAGAAGAAGCGATCGCTGCTTTAGAAACTGGTTATAAACTTTCTGCAGAACAGGGTAAAGCAATTTTAGAAATGAGATTGCAACGTCTTACTGGCCTTGAACAAGAAAAAATTCATAAAGAGATTGCAGATTTGCGTCTTAAAATTGCGTATTTGCAGTCGGTGATTGATGATCGATCAATCTTAAAAAAAGAAATTCATGCAGAGCTAGTCTCAATTAAAGAACAGTATAACAATCCTCGCCGTACGCGTATCGAAGATAGTTTTGAGTCTTTAACTGATGAAGACTTAATTCCTGATCAAGAAGTTGTCGTAACCCTGACAAGCAAGGGTTATATCAAGCGTGTTTTACTTACCAATTATAGTGTGCAGCATCGTGGTGGAAAAGGTAAAATGGGCATGCAAAAATTAGATGATTCAGATGATTTGGTAAAAGATGTTTTTGTTGCAAAGAATCATGATGAATTGCTCTTTTTTACAAGCTTAGGTCGTGTCTATAGCATGCGTGTTTACGAAGTTGTTGAAGGTTCTCGCACATCAAAAGGTCGTGCTATTGTTAATTTGCTGCCATTGGTTGAAGGTGAAACCGTTGTTCGGCTTCTTTGTATGCGGGATATGGAAAACAAAAATATCGTAATGGTCAGCAAAAAAGGTATTATCAAAAAAACAAATGCTCAGGAATTTGCAAAGATTCGTGTTTCTGGCATTCGTGCAGTAGGTTTGCGTGATGATGATGCGCTTTCGTTCTGTGGAGTCAGTTCTGGTAATGATGATATTGTTCTTGCAACAGCTCATGGACAGGGTATTCGTTTTAAAGAAGAAGAAGTTCGTGTGATGGGTCGTCAGGCTGCAGGGGTTATTGGTATTCGTATGCGTGATGATGATTATGTTGTCGGCATGGAAATTATTGATGATGAAAATAAAAATCTTCTTTTTGCAACGGCTCAGGGGTACGGAAAGCGTACCAGGGTCGGTGATTTTAGAGTAGCGCATCGTGGTGGCATTGGCGTTCGTACGATTCCAACGGATAAAAGAAACGGCAATGTTGTTGGATTAGTTATTGTAAGCGAAGATTCGCATATTTTATTAATTGATGATAATGGAAAAATTATTCATTTATTGCCAAAAGAAGTTCGCACAATGGGCCGTCAGGCAAAGGGCGTTCGTCTTATTCGTCTTGATTCAGGTAGATCGTTAGCGTCGATTGTGGCCTTTGAAGAAGCATCAGAAGAAGATGGAGCAGATGATGTTGATGATACTAATGATTCAAGCGTTTCTTCAAAAAAAGCGCAAGTAAAAGCTGATGGCGAAGGTGACGAAGACATGATTATTTCTTTTAAAAGTTCATCTGATGAGCTAGTGGAAAGTATGCATTTGGACGCAGCAAAAGAACAATCGCCTGTTGCTTTTATGAGCGATGATCTGTTTGTTGATAACGAAGCATTAGTTTTTGATACAGAAGATGGCTCGAATAATCAGCAGACTATGCTTTTTTAATCGAGATAAAGCATAAAACTTTCAGCTTAGAAATAAAAAAGTTAATAATTTTTAAAAAAAATTTCGAATTCTCGTCATCCTGAGGCGCGATCCAAGCGCCGTGAGGATCCAGGATTTATAAAGCAGTTTTTTTACTGTATCATTACATCACGTTATATTTTTTTTACAATCGATTCAATTATATTGTTTCAGAAGAATAATTAAAGGTTTGAGTAAAATTTTGATTTATAATCATTAGATTTTTAATTTCAGTAAATCCTGGATCCTCACGGCGCTTGGATCGCGCCTCAGGATGACGAACGACAAGATGAAACATTATTTTAAGCTGAAAGTTTTATGCCATCGATCGGTTGATAGCGTTTTTTGAAGACAGGGCAGATTATTCTAAAAATAAATATGCATCTTTTAGGGCTGCTAATTCTTCTGGAAGGGCTGGAAAGTTTTCAGAAGTATCCGGCAGACCATATTCTGCAGCTTCTGCTAATAGTTTTTTTAATGATGAATTAATTTGAATATTCCTTTGTAGTCTTCTTAATGATTCAACCATTTCTTCATAACTTGCAGGGTTTAATGATTCAGCTGGGTTTGCATCGCTTATAGGTTTTGTAGGATCTATTTTTACTTCATTAAATATTAAAGATTCATCTTTTTGTTTTGGAATACCATTTTTTATAGAAAGAATTAATTGTTCATATTCAGGATTGTCATCTTCTTTATAAGTATCATGATAAACATAAGGCATTCTTGTTATTATTTCACCTTTAAACAATTTCCTTAATGTATCGTGCTTCACTCCAAATTTATCTAGATCATATTCTAAAGTTACTTCTTCAGGTTTTCCATTAATTGAGTCAGCAATAATATCTATGTTTCTTGGATTTTCTTTAATCATTTTTTTGTATATGGTTTTATTAGAAAGTGAGGTATTTGCGATTTTAATTGCTCTAAAAAATAAAGCTTTTTTTTCATCAAAAGTTTTTGAAAAATTATTAAAAACTCTATTTATTGCAGCTGGATTTTCAGTTTCTAAAATAGCATTTAATTCTTCTAGTTGAGTTTGTAAAAAATGAATATCTTGAAGAAGTTCCTTTAGTTGATTGAATTCAAAAAAATTGCCATGTATGTTTAGAAGTAATGTTTTACATGTTTCATCATGTTTTTTAAGATCTATATTTAAATTAGAAAATTTTGATTTATAATTTTCTAACTCATCGATTATAATTTCTTGTGAAAGTATGTATTTTAAACCTATTGCTGATGCATTTAGATCTTTTCTTATTCTTGTTGTAATGGCATCAAAATAATTGCCATAGTCTTGAGTAGGTGTAAAAGTTGCTGCCGCTGCAGCCGCTGATGCAGCGCTCACAATATTGTTGTAATAGAAAAAATTAAAAAAAGTAATCAATAAAAATAATTTTAATTTATACATAATTTCCTCTTTGTTTTTATTTGTATTAGTATCTACTATAAAAATATAAACTATTTTTAGTTGTATAATCAATAAAATTTTCACTTTGAATTGTAAAAATATAGAATTTTTGTATGAATCATTCTCTTCAATTACAGATTTTGCATCTATCGCTCATTCCAAATATAAGCTTATCTACACAAAAAAAGGTTTATACGTACGCAATTGAGTGTAATAAAAATGTGTATGAGCTGATGCAGTCGGATTTTTTAGCTTGTGGCATTCCATTAAAAACCGTAAGCATGCTTATTGATGGGCTTAAAGATACGCGATTGTTGAAACGAGAGCTTGCTCATATCGAACGGAATGCTCTTTCTTGGGCAACGTTATTAGATTCTGAGTATCCAGCATTGCTTTTTCACATTCATACACCTCCTCTTGTTTTGTATTGGAAGGGTGTGCCGGTTTGGAATGATCTGCCAACTTTAGCGGTAGTTGGTTCTCGCAAAGCAACTGATTATGGCAAAAGAGCGATTCATGAGCTTTTGATTCCGTGCATCAAGAGTGGCATTTTGCTGGTCAGTGGCGGAGCTTTAGGAATTGATTCTTTAGCGCATCAGGCAGCATTGAATCACGGCGGCAAGACAGTTGTAGTTCTTGGAACGGGACTCTCTTGTAGATATCCGTGGCAGAATAAAGATCTTTTTGATGCGATTGTTTTTTCAGGAGGAGCGTTGGTAACGTGTTTTCCGTTCGAAACACAAGGTGCAGCGTGGCAATTTCCTTTACGCAATAGTATTATAGCGGGAATGTCGCGCGGGTGTTTTGTGGTCCAAGCTGCGGATAAGAGTGGATCCTTAATCACGGCGGATTATGCATTAAAAGAGGGGCGCAATGTCTATGCATTGCCAGGAGCATTTGATGACCCTATGAGTGCTGGTTGTAATCGATTGATTGCGCAAGGTGCCTCGGTGGTTTTGTCTGCTGATGATATTATGCAAGATTATGGTATTAAAATTGAGCACACAAATAATCAAAACAATCAAAAAGAAGAAAAATATGAGCTGCAGGAATCTCTTTTTACAAAAACAGTATTAGCCGGTGTTAAAAAAGTTGCAAAAAAATTAGGGTTACAAGCAAAAGAACCTGTGCAAGAAGTTGTGCAGGAAGGAATTTTGCGTTTTTGTAATGAGCCTATTAGTCTTGAAAAATTAAGCGAATTGACAAAAAAACACGAAGATGAGCTTATGCAGGAACTTTTTATGCTGCAACTGGAAGGAAAGGTTGAGCAAGATTTTGCAGGATTGTGGTCAATTAAAAAATAAAGTTTTTTAAATTTTAAAAAAAAACTTATTTTATGGTCAGTTACTTTGCATTTTTTATCTATTCGTGTACTCTTTTTTATGTCAAAAGAACGCGCTTATGCGCCTTTTTCATTTTTACTTACAGTAAATCACTTTAGGAGTTTACAATGCCAGTACCAAAACGGAAACGCTCCCGTCAGAGACGAGATAAGCGTTTCGCCAATAAAGGCTTAAAAGTTGGACAAATAGGTTTATGTCTTTCTTGCCAAGAACCAATTATTGCTCATCAAGTGTGCAAAGTTTGTGGTTTTTACAAAGGCAAAAAAGTTATCATAACTAAAGCTGAACGTGCAGAAAGACGTACTTTTATTGCTGAAGATCGCAAAAAACGTTTAGAAGTTAAAGCGCAACCAACGCAAGAAAGTCTTCCAAATCAAGAATCAAAATAATTTTTAAGGGGGGATTTTTGGGGAAAGTCGACTTTTGTCTTAAAATTTTTTAAGTATAAAACTTTAGATATTAAAGGAAGTATAAGCGAAGGACTGATATGGTATACCAATTAGTACATCAATGGGTTAAAGAATTAAAAGAATATAATTATATGACTTGGCTTACAACAGTGGTTGCGTTAGGTATGATTTTTGTCGGATTAAGACGCGGTTACGAATGGTACGCTGTTGGATACGAACAGAAAGCGCAGCTTGCAATGGTAGAAGCACTCGAAGAATATGATCGAGCATTTTATCAAATGATCGAAAATAAGCAGTCAGTTGATGTTATAAAAAAACGTTTTGAAGATACGCACGTTGGATTCGATGTTATATTTAATTCTTACGATCGTTCACGCTTGCTTGCTTCGGCTTACGGATTTTCTTCTACCGCTTATTGGTATTCAGATAAAAAAAATGAAGCTGAAGCTTTTATCAATAAAGCGATTGATGCCTCTAAAAAAAGTCCATTATTCTATGTTTTTAAAATCAAAAAAGCGATCATGATGATTGATCAAGGATTGGTAAAAGACGGATTAGATCAATTATCTGAACTTGCCAATGATCCTAAAAATCCTCAGGCAGATACGGCAGCTTTTTATCTTGGTTATTATTATTGGTCTCAAGAAGATAAAGAAAATGCTAAAAAAGCTTGGTTATTGTTAGAAAAATATGATGAAAAATCAGGTTCATTAAAACAGGGAGTTTCTCCGTGGGTTTTGGTGGCGCGTGAAAAAATGAATTTGATTTCATAATCTGGTGATAGACATGGCTGATCAAGTACGCGTTCGTTTTGCTCCTTCACCAACTGGCAATATGCACATTGGAGGCTTGAGGACAGCTCTTTTTAATTGGTTATTTGCGCAACATTATAGCGGAACTTTTTTAATTAGAATCGAAGATACCGATAGAGAACGTTCTGAAGAAAAATATGTGTCTGCACTTTTGGATGCGCTTGCTTGGGTTGGCATACAAAGTGACGAAACTATTCTGTTTCAGTCGCAACGACAAGATGCATATCATTACGTTGTAAAAAAATTATTAGAAGAAAAAAAAGCCTATCGTTGTTTTTGTTCGTCAGAAGATCTAGAGCAACGCGTTCGCGCTTCTGGCAATACTGATGAACATTATGGCTATGATGGCTTTTGTCGATCATTGCTGTTAGATCCAGAAGAAAAACGATTGTACGGTATTCGCTTTGCCCTTCCAGAAACGATAGAAGAAATTGTTGTGCATGATATCATTCGTGGCACAGTAGTTTTTGAGCGCAACCAATTAGATGATTTTATTATTTTTCGTTCTGATGGTACGCCGATGTATAATTTTGCTGTCGTTGTTGATGATGCCTATTCGCAGATTACGCATATTATTCGCGGCGAAGAACATCTTTCTAATACGCCAAAACAGATATTATTGTATCAGGCTTGTAACTTTTCGATTCCGCAATTTGCGCACATTCCTATGATTCTTGCTCCTGATGGCAGTAAGCTTTCTAAACGATATGGCGCTGTTGATGTGTTGTCATATCGACAGTCTGGCTATCTTCCTGATGCATTAATTAATTATATTGCACGACTTGGTTGGTCGTATGGTGATCAAGAAGAATTTACGCGTCAAGAATTAATTCAGTATTTTTCTTTAGAAGGTGTTGGTAAAAAAGGCGCTATTTTTGATGTTCAAAAATTAGAATGGTTAAATAGTGTGTATATCAGAAAAGCTGATGTGCAAGGTATTTTAAATAGTATAAGTGGTACAGAAGCGCAAGATGATTTTGATGTATTGCAAAAACAGTATGATCAAAAAGATATTCAAAAAGCCTTGCTGCTTTATCAATCGCGTGTAAAAACGATAGTGCAATTGGTTGCAGAAGTTAAAAAAATTTTTACAAAACCTGCTACTTATCATCAAGAGGATGTTGCTCAATACATTCATCCAGAGACACGAGTGCTGCTTCAAAAAACGTGTAATCTTTTGCAAACAGTAGAAGAATTTTCAGTGGAAGTTCTTACAAAAACGATAAAACTTTTGTGCGAACAAGAATCAATAAAATTAGTTCAGTTGGCCCAGCCTTTGCGCATTGCGTTAACAGGATCATCTGCAAGTCCTGGCGTCTTTGAATTGCTTGCATTAGTAGGTAAACAAGAAAGTTGTGAAAGAATAGAAGCATTCTGTGCAATGTTGACATAAATAAAAAACGTAAACTAGCTTAAAAAAGAGAGAGATTATGAAGAAAAAAATAGGTTTTGTCTTTTCTGGATATGGCAGTCAGTGGGTTGGAATGGGCAAGGATCTGTATGATCAGTCTCGTTCTGTGCAGGAATTATTCGAAGAAGCTGCTAATTGTTTAGATACTAATTTTGTAAAATTATGTTTTGCGTCTTCTGATGCAGAATTGTCTCGCGTTGAAAATGCATATGTTGCTATTTTTTTAACTTCACTTGCGATTGCACAAACATTAAAAGAATATGGTATAGATCCAAAAAGGGTTGCTGGTTATGATATTGGAGAGTATGCAGCGATAGCTTCTTTGCAAGGATTAAGTCTTCCTGATGCGTTATATTTATTAAAAAAACATGCAGGTTTTTATCAGGCATTTCTTGATCAAAAGCAGACCGTAAAAGCATTTAAAGTCATAGGCTATGATAAAAAAAAGCTTGAAAAACTTTGCAAAAAACTTTCTAAAAAAGATAGTCACGCAGTTATAGCGCTTGTTGAAGGGTCAAATGAATTTATTGTACTTACAACAGGCAAGGCTGGAGAGCTTTTGCGCAATGAGTTGGATGATGCTTTTATAACGGTTGAGCCGATGCCGATTGGCGGAGGATTCCATGCGCCGATTATGGATGAGATTGTAAAAAACATGCGTGATTATTTAGAAAAAGTTGATTTTAAGGATGTTGAAACATCATTTGTCAGTGGTGTTATTGGCAAGTCGCTTAAAAAAGGTGAAATGATACGAGCAGCTTTGATGCAGCATATTCATGCGCAAACGCAATGGCATAAAGTAAAAGATGCGTTCAAGGATTGTGATTATATTTTAGAAATTGGTCCAGGAAAAGATTTACAAAAATCATTTTCACTTTTGTATCCTGATAAAAAAGTGTATGCCATTAATTCGCAGAGTGATTTGGAAAATTTAAAAAATGAAATTGCTGAATTGTTAGCGCAATCTAAGAAAGCAAAAAAAACAAAAAAAGTAGTTCAAGCAGATGAAAAACCATCAGAAACGATGAAAGAAAACGAAAATGCACCAAAAACATGAAATTACTGCAAAAATTATTACACTTGTAAAAGCACAACTAGAAGAGCTTTCAGAAAGCCCTGTCACAATAGATATCGATCCCTTGAGTTCTTTTGAAGATTTAGGATTCGATTGGCTTGCGATGACTCATTTTATGATGGAAGTTGAGCAAGAATTTTCGATAATTATTAACGAAAAAGATGCTCAATCATGCATTAACGTGCAATCAGTTATTGATTACTTGAGCAATCAGTCTTGAATATAAAAAATTTGCTTAAGTCGATTTTTTTTGTTGTGTAGCTGCAACAGGAGTAGGTTCGAGTATGTAAAAACTTGTCACATCTAAGAAGGGAATTGTTTTTATATATTCTTCATTACATACTTCAATATTATTGTAATTTCGATAAAAATTTTTTCTTTCAATTACTTGTATTAAAGTAATAGCGCATCTCAATATTGATAGGTCTTTTATAAAATATTTTTTATAAAAATCATCAATGATTATTTGAGCCATTTCTTTTTCATCTTGAGTATATTTTTTTTGATCTGAAATTAGTGTTTCTAGATATTTACGAGGATTCTCAAAAGAGTATTCTGCTGCACTTGCTCCCTGCACTACAAAAATAAAAAATAGTAATACATGCAAAATATTCATAATGGATTCTTAATTGGTTCAACGATTTTATAATGACCCATATTTTCCCCAAGATTAGAATATCCTCTTGGTGCTGTAGCATCAAATGTCCAATATTCACCTCGCAACATTTCCATTCCATTTTTAAAGTCTTTTAGTAAGTTGTCTATTGCTTGACTGTGTGTCCATACTTTTTGTGCTGCAGCAGCAGGAGCTGGTGTTTTAGATTCTGCAAGAGCAGGGGGTGCTGCCACTGGGGTTGCAGTTGGTTGTTCTGTAGCAGTGGTAGGAAACGGAAAAGTTGTTGTTGCTGCTAGTGTTGGTGTAGTGAGCGTTTTTATTCCAGCCATAGGAACTACATCAGTAGAGTTTGCAGCTGCTGATGCAGCAGGAGCTGGTTTTGTAGATAATGGTTGTTGAACACTAGCAGCAGTAGGAGTAGCAGGGGTTGATGCTAGTGTTGATGTTTGTTGAGTCGATAAAGAAACACTTGATGATTCTTTTCTTAATGGAGATGGAGCTTGTGATTTAGGTTCAGTAAAATTAGGAATTGTATTGCTAGACGTAGTTCTTGGTGTTTTTAGATGATGAGTTGTGCTAGGTGTTAAAACAGCACGATGCGCTTCTTGAGAAGGGTGTATTCCTAGTTGTAGCATTAGGTTTCTTAAGCATTTTGTATGAATGTCAGTATTTTCGCCCATATATTTTATAGATTCATTTTGTTCTTTTAGAAATGTTGTGAAATGAGATAAAATTTCAGTTATAGTTTGATGTCTTGTTTTTGCATCTAAAGCTTCTTGCTGCAAGCCGGTTGTTTTTGTATCTAAAGCTGAAAGCATATCATAATAAGCTTTCATTTGTTGTTGAGTTTGTGTAAATGCAGTAGCTGTGCTTCTGTGTAATTCACTAAAATTACTTGTTTGAGCAGCTTCTAAAGAAGCAATTCTTGTAGCGAGAGCATCAAATCTTTTTGTAGCAGTATCTTTTTCTTCTCTAGTAAAAATGGATTGCTTATCAAATTCTTCTCTTAGAAGTCTACGTATGCCTTCGGATTCTCCTGTAATCACTTGTCTTGTGTCGGAATGCATAGCAAGATGTTGGGTTGTCAGTTCCTCGAGCATTGTTCTTTGTGAGGCGCTTAATTCTGCAAATAATCTTGTTGCTGTTTCGTCTGGCAGAGTGGCGAGTTTTTCTAAAAGTTGAGCTGTAATAATTTTATTTTCTTGAGTTATTTGTTTTCGATGTTTTGATAATTCTTTTACAAGAACAACTTGTGTTCGGTGTATTTCATCTTTTTGTAAAGCTATTGCATCTTTTAAAGTTCTTAAATGATCTAGTTCTCGCCTGTGACTTGATATTTGTAATTCTTCAAGAACATCCTGTTTTTCTTTTATTTTTAACATTAAATGTTGCCTGGCATCTACTACAGTAGAATGATCAGGCGAAACTCCTGTAATTAGTTCTTCTTCTGCGCTTGCACCTTGCAATCCAAAAACAGCAAATAACAGCATTATATTCAAAATGTTCATATAAAAGCCCTTTAAAAATCATAATCAAAAACAATCTAACGTGCGCTTATCTAACTATTCGTGTATAAGCGCGCTGCATTAAAGTATCGGATTATAATGATAATGTCTAGGGCTCTAGATAAAATAAAAAGAATGATGGTTTGAGTAAAGAAGCGCTTGCTTAAGGCATAAAGTCTTAATCTTCGTCATCATCGATGTAACCTAATGATCGAAGTATAAGGTCTTCATCTTGATCATGCGTGCGAATTGGTTGATTAGCCGTGCGGAGGCATAAGGTCTTCTGAATCATTTCGTCCAGCGGTGAATTTTGCTGATAATCGAGTTGCTTGCGTAACTGATGCTTGATCGCTAGCTTCCACTAGCACACAATGATCTTGTAGTTGCTGTGCAACATCGGACGCTAGTGCGGATGTAACTGATTGATGAGGTTTTAATGTTGTTGGTTCTGTTTGTTTAATCGCTAGTGTGGGCTTTTGAGATTGAGATGCTGTTACTTTTAATGCCTCAAATAATGCCTCAAATGGGACTTGACGAGATTGAGGTGCTGTTGCTCTTACTCCTTGGACAGATAATGGAACGTGATGAGTTCTAAATCGTCCTACTCTTAATGTGCGAGCCAATTGTGGTTGTTGGTAACCATGTTGTTTTTGTGTGCTTAGTTCTTTTTCTCCTGCGTTACACAGCGTAACCATAAAAAATAAGATTAAAAAATGTAAAATTTTCATAAAAATGGATCTCTTTGCCTTGTGATTAAAATGATTATTGGCGAGTGCTTTTACTTAATGTTTGATCGTATAAAAGCTCTCACTTAAGTTATCGGATTGTAATGATAATGTCTAGGGCTCTAGGAACAAGAGATCAAAAGAAAAAGGCTCGAAATTACTCGAGCCTTTTTTAGTACTGTTTATTAACCAAAGGTTTTTTAAATTATAACCTTAGTAGGAAACGTTTCCTTGAAGACCGATACCCCAAGTATTGAGAGAGCGGTTTGAAGGAGAGCTGAATTCTACATCAGCAAAAAGGCTGACGCAAGGTGTCCAGTCGTTGTCTTTCCAGGTATAGCTTAAGTTACCATAAATGCATTGGCCCATTGCGCTTTTTGCTAAAGAGTTTTCTTGATTTAATGATGCAAGGGTGATGAGATAGGTAGTTTGGTTTGATGTTATGACAGCTGCATTTGTTGTTCCGGTATCATTACCTGAAACAGTTACTTTGGTCGCACCAGTTGCTTGGTTAGCAGCGTTTAAAACGTTACCGCCGTTTGTTGAATCATAGAGAATGTAGTTTCCTGTGATTGATGAATCAACCCATTTAGAAAACTTTTCAGCGCCATGACCACCGATTGAGTAACCGAAATCTAAGCCAACGTTTCCAGTCATATAAGAAAACTGAAGAGTCGCTTCGTACACAACATCGAGGCTGATTTTAGCGGTACGTGTACCGATATTGATCATGTTGTCGATGATGTTTCCGTAGGTTGAAGGAGCTGTAGCGGTAATGGTTGTAAGATTTTTTACTAAGTTGTAACGGCTTCCTACTCCGCAAGCAGTTAAATCGTAGCTACGTACTTGGTTTCCGTTAAAAAGATGTGTTGCATAACCAGTTAAATAAACCCAGAAATTATGATCTTCGTCACGTTCCCAAAGACGAACAGCTGCATCAAGCATACCGCCGATACCCATGCGTCCGCCGTATCCAATGGTTGGTTCAAATACATATTCAGCTTGTGATTTTCCACCAGCACCGAATTCACCACGAAGTGCTAATGCAAGATGGCCATTTTCTCTTTGTAAGAAATCATAACCAACGTTTAATGAAACTTCACCAAGTCTGGTTCTGCTTTGGTGTCCGTCAATACGTCCATATTTCCATGGAATACTTGCGTTACCAGCAGTTTTGTCACCTTTCCAAGCTTGAATTACATTTGCATAAGGAGTTGTGGTAAGTGCAGTAGCTTGAACTTCACCAGCCTGGAAGCCACCAGCAGGAACAGCTGTAATGTCAGTTTCTGTTAAATGAGTGTTCCAACGAGTCCATACTAAAGGAAGGTTTGCAGAAACCCAGAGGCCAGAAACCCATCCATCAAGTCCAAAATAGAAATCGAAGCTGGTGATAGAAGATTGAACTTTAGGATTTGCAGTTACCGTAGATTTGAATCCTGAAGGAAGTAAGAAGTTAAGTGAGAATACATCGGTAGTTGCAGCTGCTGGAGCAGCAGGTCCAAAGATCATGCTGTTAGTGCCGTTAAAGAAAATGTATTGACCTAATTTGGTAGAATCAAATGATTGACGCCATTCTGACTGCACTTTGAAATCAAAATAGAATTCATCTGCATCAAATTTGTGTATCGCTTTGTTCCAACCAAGAATATCGTAAGCAGTACCGTTTTGTGCGCGAGGCAAGAAGTAGGTGAGGCCTGAAGTTGTGTCTGCATGTGCTTGAGCAATACTTAAAAGCATAGCTAAAGAAAGCAGTTTTTTTGTTATGTGATTCATAAAGTTTGCTCCTTTTCACAATCTGTGAAGGATTGAAAAATTTTTTTTACTACAACAACTTTGTAAAGTTGCAATGAAGAAAGAACTTCTTCGGTTATCTTTTGATTACTCTCCTTTCTTATTTTAAAAGTAATATGACTTATTTTTGTTTAATCATGCATTTTTGACTAGAATGCAGCTTAAACTTATCCAAACGCTAATACATTTCAAAACACAAGTCAACGTTGTTCTATTCAGGGTCGACTACCCCAATCTGCTTCATTATACTATCTAGAAGTTTTGAATCGAAAGAGTTCGTAAGGTGTAAGTTGATTTTTACAGTAGTGTAAGGGTTTTTGTTTTATAAAAAGGATCTAAAGATGCATATTTTGTACATCTATGCATGTATGCAAATTATTTTTGAGTCTCTTCCGGTCAGTAGTTCAGGCAACCTAGCTTTATGGATTCCTATGCTGCATGAAAGATTCTTTAGTCATCAATCGTTAAAGAATCTCACAGTCTTTGATTATGCGCTTCATATACCAACGTTTTTTATCTTGATTATTTTTCTGTTTTTATATTTTTTTTCATTTTTTAAAGAATACAAAAACAGAATTATTACGCTTATCGTACACTGTTTTGTGAGTAATTTGATCACTGTTTTTTTCTATTTTTTTTGGAATTTTGCGGGAAAAACATTTTTCCCACTCTGGTTTGGATTTTTGATTACAACAGTTCTTTTATTTTCTTTGCGTTTTGTTAAAAAAACTATTTTTAAAAAAGAATTAACGTGCAAAAATGCGTGTCTGTTAGGCCTCGTGCAAGGTGTTGCGTTGTTGCCAGGTATATCACGATTTGCAGCGACTTTTGTTGCTGCTGTATGGCTTGATTATGAGGATACAAAGGCGTTTTTATATTCATTTTTATTGGAGTTGCCGTTGATTGCAGTTTCGGGAATGTATGCAAGCATAAGATTTTATGAGGGCGCATTGCCCGCAGTGGTGTACGAAAAATATTTTTATATGGTTATTTTTGTCTCGAGTCTGGTTTCTTTTTGTGTTTTGATGTCTGTTTTTGCTACAGTCAAACATAAGACTTTTTGGAAATACAGCTTTTATACGCTGTTTTTAGCGATTGTAGCTTTTTATTATAGATAGTATCCAAATTTGCGACCGCGCCTCAGGAAGATGATCGTGGAAAAAACTTTTTAAAAAAAACAACAATTGTAGCATGTTTTAAACCTTAATATTATTCTTAAATTGAAAGTTTTTAGTTATAGTATCCAAATAAAAAAAGGGGATTCTATGAAAAGTACTATAAAAACCTATCCTAAAAAAGATTCATTTTTAGGATTACTGGCTCGTTGGCCGCAACTTGCAAGCGCACTTTGCGCTGTTGCAACGCTGATGATGAGTTGTATCTTTTTGTCGTATGATCCTTACGATCAATCATCCTATTATTATGCAACAGAACAACGATCTATTCATAATCTGCTTGGCATAGTTGGTTCTTATATCGCAGCCTTTTGCTTTTTTATGTTTGGTGAATGTGCGTATCTTCTTTTAGGTTGGGGTTTTTATGCAACTTATTACTTTGCGTTTATACGATCAATGCGCGAAGAATATGATCGTATCATTGCCTTTGTAACGATGCTTCCGGCGTGTTGCGCATTGTTTTATGCATCCCATTATGGATCTACAGCATACGTGCTCCCTGGCGGTGTTTTAGGAAAGCATGTTTTTGAATTTTTGCATGCTTATGGTAATGTCGTAGAAATTATAATTATTTTGTATCTTATTATGATAAGCCAATTGTTAATTTTGTTTCGTATTTCGTTTATAGAAGCTGGTATTGGCGTAAAAAAAATAGCTTATTATTTTTTATCATTTGTTAAAAATATAGTTTGTACTTTTCGTTTTTTAAAAAAGTATGCCCTTGCTTTGTATCGATATCTTTTGCCCTACGGCTATCGATTCATTCGATGTTTTAAAAAATTCTATCTATTTTGTATGCACGGATCAGAAAGTTCACAAAAAACTGAAATCATAAAAATTCAAGAACAAGATTTTGATGATCAAAAAAATGCAAAAGAAATTGTTTGTTTAGATGCTGTGAGTGCAGAAGAAAAAGATAAAAAGATAGTGCAAAAAAAGTTTGAACTTCCAAGCATTGATCTTTTTGCAATCTCTGAAAAACATGTTTTGGTTGCGTTATCGCCAGCAGAAATACATCATATGACAAAAATAATAGAAGAAAAATTAGCGACCTTTGGCATTGCTGGAAAAATTATTGATATCAAGCAAGGGCCGGTGATTACGTTATTTGAATATCAACCTGCGATAGAAACTAAATTGAGTAAAATAGTTGCTTTAGATCAGGATATTGCTTTAGCTTTGCAAGCAATGAGTGTTCGTATTATTGCTCCTATTCCAGGAACTGCTCGTGTTGGGTTTGAAGTTTCTAATAAAAAACGTGCTGTTGTGTTGCTTGGCGATATTATGCATTCTGCAGCTTTTAAAGATTCAAAAGCACGATTGCCGCTAGTTCTTGGAAAAAATACAACGGGAAAGTCTGTTGTAGTCGATTTAGCCGATATGCCGCATGTTTTGATTGCGGGCTCTACCGGTTCAGGAAAGTCAATAGCGCTGAATGCAATGCTTCTGAGTCTGATCGTATCATTAACGCCGGAAGAGTTGTCGCTCATTATTATTGATCCTAAGCGATTAGAATTTTCTTCGTATCAACATATTCCGCATTTATTGTTTCCGATTATTACCGATCCTCACAAAGCAGCTCCTATACTGCGCTGGCTGGTAAAATGTATGGAGGATCGTTATCAAATGATGGCAGAATGTGGTGTCAGAAATATTCAAGAATATAAAATATTTTGTAAGCAAGAAGGTATTCATGATGAGCTATCGTATATTGTGGTGATTATCGATGAATTGGCAGATTTAATGATGGTTGCAGGCAAAGAATCGGAAAGTGCAATTGTGCGTCTTGCGCAAATGGCTCGTGCTGCAGGAATACATCTTATTGTTGCCACGCAAAGACCTTCAGTTGATGTTATTACAGGACTTATCAAAGTAAATTTTCCAAGCAGAATTTCGTTCAAATTAACTTCTAAAGTTGATTCACGAACTATTTTAGATACATCAGGCGCAGAAACATTGCTAGGAAAAGGGGATATGCTTTTTATGGATGTGCAAACATCTTCTATCGCTCGTGTTCATGGAGCGTATGTTTCTGATACCGAGGTTAAAAAAGTTGCTGATGCGCTTAGAGCTTTACAAAAACCTGAATACAAGGATATTCAAGCAGCGATTGCAGAATGCCAATCATCGTATAGCGGATTATCTGATGATCCTTTGCTCAAAGAAGTGCTTGCATTTGTCGATACGATGCACGAAATTTCCATTTCACTTTTACAACGACGTTTTAAAGTTGGCTATAATCGTGCTGCAAATCTTATCGAGCTGCTTGAGCAAAAGGGAAAATTGATGCCTGCTGATGGTGCTAAGATGCGTAAAGTGGTGAAATGAATTAAAAAAATAACGAAGTCTCGTCATCCTCAGGAACGAAGTGACGCAAGGATCCAGGCCATGTTATGCCGCAACTGGAACAGGAGATAATGGAATAGCCTCTTGATGACCAGATTCAACTTCAACAGGTCCGCTATCATCATATATTTCTGGATTAAATGCTGCTTTTAAACGTGCATAGACTCTGTTTTGTGTAAGCGTTAAAGATTTGTCATTTGGATCTTTGCCACCTAAAACACGATCTTGCATTTGCAGAAGTATTCTTTGTGCGTCTTGAGAAGGAGGCTCGTCGCCTATTTTTTGTAAGAGTGTCAGTGCATCGAGACATGCGCGCGATTCTTGAGAATTTTTATCTAAAAATAGTGCAATGTCTTGAGTAAGAGATCTCATCGCATTAAATGGTTCTTTGATATTCATAATAGTTTCACCGGATGCTTGTTGAAGGTCTTTATTGATAGGAGCTACTTCTGTGCCTTGCGTCCATGCAAAAAATGTATTAAATGCTGCTTCAGAAGCTAAGGCATCGGTACCAAAATTTCTATAGGGTTGACCGCCTGAAGATTTGCGTGTTGTTTGTTCTAGCTCTTTTTTTGTGTTGCATAATGCTTGATTTATTTTTTGTGCAATATCAAAATTTTGAATGATGTCTTTATTTGAAATAAATCTTGTTTTTTCATTCTTTTGAATCCATAAGTGTCCAATTTCTTGTAAAAATGCAACGGGAATATCAGTCCATACTTGCGGAAATGATGATGACTCTTCAAGAGGTGCTAAATAAGAATATTTAGTTTTAAGAGCCTGCCACGATTGTTCTGCTAACTGTGCATTACCATCAGTTAATAAATTAAATTCTTTATCGGGATCATTTGTACTCGGGATACCGGCTAATAAAAATTGATCTCCAAGATGTTGCGTGATGAGCTGTGATTCAGCAGTAGGCTTGTCAGTTATTTTTGCTGCTAAAGTTGCAGGTGATAAAAGATCTAAGAATTTTTTAAAAGCATCTGTTTTAGAAGCATCTGCAGGTAATAATTTTTGATCTATAAGTTTTCCAATAATATCATTTTGTAGGCCTTCTGTATTAAAGCTCGTAAGCAGTGATGTTATGTTGTTGGTAAAAGTATCTATTTGTTGTTGCAGCGTAAACGCATCAGTATAGAGTTTAAGTTGTGCAGTATTTTGTTCTTGAGCTTCTAAAATTTTTGCATTTGCATCAGAAGTTTCTGCGGTAAGGCTCGTTACGGCAAGATCAACGGCAGGTGCTAAAGGTGTGAATGTTGGCTTTTGTGCTTTGTAAGTTCCAATGTTTTTTTGTAGCGCTTCTATTTCTTCTACCAAAGCAGTTTTAATATCTTCAGGCAGAGCATCAGGCAGCAAAGCGTTTAGTGCTTTTTGATAGGTAGCAAGTATAGGAGTGATTTGGTCTATCGATGCTGTCATTAAGGTATGCGCTTGTGTAATGGTTGTAAAAGGTACGGTAATGGCATCTTCGATTGAATCGCTCAAATAAGGATTTAGTAATCTTTGTAAATCTTTTACGTTTTGTAAGTACTGCAAAAGTTCAGTAGTTTCCTTGTTTTCAGGTTGAGTTTTTAAATAATCTAAAGCATCATCGATACTAAAATCACTGACCACTTCTGCGACGCTTAAAAGTTTTTGTAGCTTTTCGTAGCGAGCTTTTAAAAGTTGTTCTTTATAACTTTCTGAAATAGTTTTTCCGTCGTATGTTCCTTTTATAATTCCTGTTGTTTCTGTAACTTGAGAAGCAATGTCATCCATAATTCCAGAATATTTACGTTTTGTAAGTTCTTGTACGCGATACGCTAAAAGATTATTTTTTATAGCCTGACTTTTTTCATCAAAAACAGCCTTAGATCTTTGTTTTTCTGCATTCATTTGTTGGGCTTTGAATAACGAAACAGCAAGTCGCTGAATGTCAGGGTTTGTTGATTCACTCATTGCAAGAAGATCTTTGGAGTACTGATCCTGGAATGTTTGATGATCTGCAATTGCCTGAGTAATTAATTCTAAAACTACGGTATAGGTGTCTGATTTTCCTGTTTCAGCAAGCACATCGGCAATGTTGGCAGCAACAGCATTAAAAGTGGCAAACGGTTCTTGTTTTGTTTCTACGGTAGCGTTTTTTAAGAGTGCCGTGAGTTGTGTTTTTAAAGCATCATTCATAGAGCCACTTTTTTTGGCGATTCTAAGCATTTTTTGTAATTCATTAAGCTGGCGAGTATTAATCGCATCGAGTAAAAGTTTTCTAGTCGCGTTTAATTCTTCAAGCACGCCAAGTTGATCAAGGTTTGTTTTTTTGGCTGCACTTTCAAAACTGTCTAATGCATTCATTAATTTTAAACCTTGTTCCATCGCTACAGTAAAAGAAACATTACGCAATCTACTGTTTGCAAGATCAGAAATAACACGCAAGCTTCTGGTTACGCCTCCTGCAAGGTCTACCTTAGCAATCGTTTCATAGTGATCCATTCCGTTAAGAACAGTGAGTTGAATCTTGTTTATAGCGATGCGCTCACTAAGAGCCTCTTTCCATGCTAATAATGTTTCTTCAGGGTTAAATGAATTTATTGGAGATGCCGGCCAACCAGCTTCTTGCATAGCTTCATTTATGTTTTGTGCAGTCAAAAGCAGCTGTGCTGTATGATCTCCTTGTTGTTGAACTTCTAAAAGGGCCTTACTGTGTTGTATCGTGTGCGTAAAAGTTTCTCCTGAATTTGTCTCAGAAGCTGGTTTTTGTGGAGTTTCAGCCGTGAGCGAAGCATCAATTTGTTTTAAAAATGCTTCTTGTTGCTCAATACTTTTTTCAAAATATTTTATGCCTTGCTGTATGACTTCTAGTCGTGTTGGTTCAGGTTGTGTTGGGCCAATTTTTGTTGCATCAAGTTTTGCTTGCTGACGATTTTTTTTCATCATCTCTAAAATTTCATTATCCAAAACTTGGTGTTGTGTGATAATGTCTTGCATGCGTTCATGATAAGCAGTCATAGCTCGCTGTAACCTTGCGGTATCGTCTCGTATTTCAGCACCTGTTTGTACTTTTGTGTTATTTACAATATCACTTATAATTTTTTGTTGTTCTTGGCAAAATGGATTATCTTCTACCAAAAACCTAACAGTTGCAATATTGTTTACCGTTGTTTTAGCGGCTAAAAATTGTAATGAATTGAGATCAAAAGCAGATTTTAAATCTTTTCGTATTTTTCGAATTTTTTTAGTAAGGGATGCTATAGTTTTTTGGTCTGGTGTTTCGTATGGTTTTACGTTTTCTGCTTTTAAAATCTCTTCTTCAAGCAAATCTATCTTAAGTTCTGCTTTACCAAATCTTTTATGAAATGCTCTCATAGCATTATAACGTAAACTTTGATCTTTATCTCTAAGTGGTTTGCTTATGCCGGCATCAATTGCGTTTAGTATTTTGTCTTGAGTTGTTGCCCATGACGGATTTGGTGCTGATTGAACAGGTTCATCAGGATCTGAAGCAGGTTCATCGGAATCTGGAGCAGGTGGCAATAAAGGCATGTCATTCAAGTCCCATTCGTCTTCTACCTGTTTCCCTTCTTTATTTATTACTGGTGGTATTACTAAACTTGGATCATACGGTTTTTTGTTCGTAGAATAATCTTTAATAATTTTTTCTATTTGATCATTATATTTTCCAAAAGCCTCTTTTAATGATTCTGTAATGGTTGCTATTTCTTGTGGAGTTTTATCTACAGTTTGGTCTGTAATGCGAGAAATTAATGCTTGTAAGGATTGGCATAATGGATCATTGTTAATAATTTCTGTAATAGGTTGAATATTTTTTACTGTTGTTTTGCTATTTAAAAGGTTGGCAGAAGTTTGTTTAAGATTGTCCATTAATATTTCGTTATAGCGATTTATTTTTATTTTTAATGTAGGAATTTCTTTAGAGTTGGGCCAAGTTTCTATTAAAAGTTTTAATCTTTTGTTTAATAAAGATAATTTTGTTTCTGTGCTTCCAAATTTTGTTAAAAATTTGTTTATAATCATTTCTGAAACGGTAAGACGTTTATATGCATTTGGCTTTATTACTGTTCCATCTTGAAGTATGGTGTGCCCAGGTACTTTTGTTTGCTTTGGTGCAGCTATTGGCTCTTCTGGTTTTGCAGGAACAGGTTCAGGTTTTGGTATAGCATCTAATGTTTTTATTTGATCATCTACCAAAGTAATAAAGCTTTGTAGTTCTGCAATTTGTTCAGTTACTTTTGCTACGCCAGCCGGTTCTAGAGCTTTTATTTGCTCGTCTAGTGCGGTTATTGTTGTTAATGCTGTCTGCGCTTTGCCTAAAGCCTCTTGTAAAAAAGCAACACGAGAGGTTGTTATATTTCTTTTGGTTGAATCTATTGGTACAGTTTCAAAAGCAGTAGCAACTTGCGTGGATAAATCAGCAATTTGTTTTTGTTGAGCGGCAGAAGTTTCTATGCTTGCTAAAAGAGTTTGTTGCAAAGTTTTAATTTCTGCATATGTTGCATCAAATGTTGTTATTTCTTTGTTAAGTATTTCTAAATGTTCTGGCGTTAACAAGCTTCTATTATCTTTTGCAACATCCATTTTTTGATTTATTGTAGTTAATTCTTTATTAAAATTAGTAATTTGAGTTTCTGTAAGTTTTGCTACAGGTTCTTTTTCTAGCGCGATTAATTGTGCTTTAATAAGCGTTACTTGTTCATTAGATTGATTTGCTTTTGCCATTAAGCGAGACAAAGATTGCGCTGATAAATTTATTTTTTGTTGTGCAGGGATTATTGTTTGTTCTTGAGCTTTTGCAAGTATTTCGCGAATTGCTGCTTCTCGAGCTTGTTCCTGTTCAGGTGTAAGTATAGGAGTTGTTGGTTTTGGTGTAGGGTCATCAGGCGGTGCAAGTTTTGCTCCTGCAATAGGTATTTTTCTAACAATGTCTACAGCTGTTTGTAAATGTGGCTCTAAATACGGTCTTAACGCTTCACCACTTAGCCAATCTGCTATTCCTGGCTCGCCTGACTCATGACTGATTCTATGAATTGGTTCTGGTTTAACGGCAACAGGTGCTGGATCTGGTTCAATTTTAAATCCTCCCTCATGCCCTTCAGCTGCGGAAAGCAAATTGTGAGCAATCAGAAAAAATCCAAGCAAAATGATATTTTTATTATTCTTCATGATTTCTCTTTATTTTTTCAGACCAATTTTATTGAAGATTGATTTTTTTGGTTCAGGCATTTTTTGGCCGGGTAATAATTCTTTTATAAGCGCAGCTGCTACATCTGGAGAATATGCCTTTGCTATGGCTATAGCGCCATTTGCAGGATTGCTTTTGTTTAAATTTACAATAATCTTAGCTCCTTGCAGTTGTGACGCGCTATAAGGGGCTGGTTCTACGACACTTGGTGCAGCAGCTTCAGCAATAGTAGCTTTTTCTGTAGCCTCTGTTGCCGCAGCAGTTGCTTGTGCAGCTTCTTGTTTTGCAATTAATGCTTTTTCTTCACCTATTTTTGCTTTTGCAGCATCTACAGTATTATCTTTATTTGCTGCGGCTAATGCTTCAGCTGCTTCTGCGGCTGCTTGGTCCGCTTGCGCTTGTTTTTCAGCGGCTGCTTGTGCTGCGATTGCTTCTTGAGCGGCTTGTTCTGTAGCTCGCTGTCTTTTAGATTTTCTTTCAACTGCAACAGGCTCTATAACTTCAGATGAATGTACAGTGGTAGGTTGTAATGTTTTTTGTTGACCTATCGTTACATCAGATGTTGATGGGTTTATTTTTGGAGGACGAAATCCTGTTGCGACTTCATATGAATGTAAAATGGTAGGTTGTTCTAATGATCTTGATTGGATTGTTGTTTTTTCAGCAAAAACAGGTTTTTCACTAAAAACAGATGGTATGTCTTTTATAGATAATACTTTGTGTCTTGCAGGACGAGATCCAGTTTCTGCTGTTTGGTCTAAAGCAATGGCATTTATTAATGCTTGGTTTGTATCTTCTATTTCAGATTTTGATGGTTTTGTAATAGGTTCTGGTTCTGAATGAAGATCAGTTACAATTTTAGGTTGTTCGGCAGACTTACTGTATACAATAATTGTTGGTGCTGGCGATGTTGGCGTTGATGATCTTTGTGGTTTGCGTTTTAATTTTTCGACTTCAATTTTAATTTTAATAGGGTTGATTTTTTTTGTAATTTTTTTTTGTAATTCTGCGAGCCATTGTTTTCTGATTTTTGAAAATCCTAAATTTCCTGTTTTTGATTTACTAGTAAGATTGTTTGATAATTTTTCGAATCTAAGATAAATTTCATTGTCAGTTAATGTATTACTATGTAAGTCGACTAAGAATGTTATAACTCTATTCATACTTTCAACCATAGATCGTAATGAACTTCTTTGGAATCTGCCTAAACCTTTGTTTTTTTTGCTTATTGTATCAATAAGAGTCTTTACTTGAGAACGAATACAATTACCAACTTGCGGGTCATCCGTGTTCAAACTATCATCGAATAATGTAGTTAATTTTGTTAGATTTTCAGCTTTGAATTTATATTTTGGATTACTCATTTTGTTTGTTAATGAAGCTAAGTCAGGAGCAGCTTGCTTTAATTTTTCTTTAAATTCTGTTATTTCTGTTTGTGCATCTTTTAATTTTTTTAATAATTCGTCACATTTTTGAGCATCTGAAGTGTCGCCGGAAGCATCAGCTCTTTCTTTTAAAGCAATTAGAGCTTCTCGTGAATTCTTGATTTTCTGAATATATGTATCAAATGTTGCAGGATCATTTTGAAATTTTTTTAAAAATGTATCAAATGACAGATCTGGCATCCCTCTTTCTTCGATAAATAGATGAGTATGAATTGCTTTGTGAGTGTCAGCTACGCGATCAGGCATAGTTGCATTACTTTCAGCAGGATGAGAACCGCTTATTGTTTGACCGCCAGTAACATCAGCAATAAGATCTTTTGCTTTTGTTGGATCAACAACGACAGAACCACTGCCATTATCGCCGTTATTATCAACTTGTACCGTGCCATTATCACCGTGACCTACTGGTATATCGCTGATTACGCGTTCTATAGGAGCTGGTATGCGATCGTGAGGATTAGTTGTTATTAGATCTGTGTGCGATTTTGCAGGTTCGTAGTGGTGAGAATGCAGAGGTTCAGTAGGCGCATCAGAATGATCAATTAATAAAAATCCGTCCTCACCTTCGCGGCCACCTAGACCTTCGCCTAGACCAAAGAGTTGATTTGGGATTGCGATAAAAATTAACAAAATAAGATAAAACATATTCATAATTATGCTCCTTTAACGTAAGCATTTAGTAAAGGTGTATTATTAGTTGTCATGCTTTTTAGTTTTGCTTTAGCAGGTGCGCTTAATTGCTCAGTAGTTCCTTTAGTTGCTTGTTCAGCTTTGTCTCGAGCATTAAGTTGTTGTGTTGTTGTGTTTGTATCTTTGGTTGTAGTTTCAGCTGCATTTTTTGCGTTAACGTAGGCAGTAAGTGCAGCGACTAGTTTTATTTCAAAAGCTTTTCGTTGTTTTGCAAGGCCAAAATATCCCTTTTTTGATCTAGCAAGAAGTTTTGCGATTAAAGATTCTAACTGTTTTTTTATTTCATCGGCAGTAAATCTTCCTGAATTGAGGCTATTCAAAAATCCTGTAACTAGTTTTATATCGTCTAGCACAAGTTTTAATGAGTGCCTTTCGTTTTTGCTTATATTTTTATTGCTTTCTTTTATGGTTCTTAAAGTGTTTGCGATGTCTGCGCGAAGATAGGCAGAAACATAGGTATTCATCTTTGGATCATTATAAAGGTTTTGATCTATTCTTTTTTGTTGATCAGTTGGTTCATAGCTAAAACTGTCATTAAATAATGTTGTTAATTCAGTAAGATGTTGAGCTGTAAATTTAAAGTTTGGATTTTTCATGTTTTTCTTTAAATTAGCTAATGCATCATAAGGTTTCTCAGATAATTTTTTTGCAACTCTGGATTTTATGGCTTTTATTTTTTCATATGTGCTTTCTAAGACGGCATTCATATCGTTGCACTCTTTCAATAATGTTTTAGGGTTAAATGTAGACGAATTGTCAAGAATGCTTTTTTTGATACTTTTTAGATTCAATAATAGGTCAAATATTTTTTTTGAATAAGATTTTAATGTTGTTTCAGGATCTGTGCTATCTATTAAATTTTTTGAAAAATTATCAAAAGCGACATCAGAAGATTCTGTCTTTGCAGATTTAATTTGATCTTGTAATTTATCTAAAAAATTTTCCAAAGCAGTTTTTGGGTCTTGTGTTGTAGAGCTGTGAGAAGTTCCTGGAATGCTGCCATCGAGACCAGCAAGCACAGCTTTGACTTTTGCGGGGTCAGTAACGGTTGTATCGCCGCCATCACGAGCAACAACACTGATTGGTTGAGGTTTTGGTTGTGTAGGATCTTGGCGCACAGTTTTTGGATCAGTAGTTCTGTGACTTGCAGTTCCCGTGGTTGGATCCAAAGGATTATCTCTGTAAGTATGATGAGTAGGGTCTTGAGTCGTTGGTCTTGCAGGATCATCGACATCATGGTCGCCAAAATCATCTAAGGCGATGTGATCGACAACTGGCGCGTATAGTTGTTCTGTTGGAGTGATGCTGAGTATCAGCATGATAAGAAAAAACATATTCATAGGTATTCCTTTTTTTTAAATTATATTTTTATAACGAAACTATTTCTTGAGGTTGAGGTGGTTCTTTTGCGCTTATTTTTTGTTCAGTTGTCTCAAAAATAGTTTCAATTGTTTTTAAAGCTGATGTTGCAATATCTATGCTTTCTTTTGTCAGGTCAGTAGGTGATGTTGTTTTGCCTTTTGGAGTTACTTTTTTAATTAAAGTATTTTTTATGGTTAAAAGATTAGTTATGTTTTCAGGTGTGTTGCCTATTGCTAAAGCTTCGCGAGCTGTTGCTTCCATCGTCATTATTGCATTAAAACTTTTTTGTATTAATTGTGTGGCTTTTAGTTGCGACTTGTCGTCTATATATTGAGTATTTCTGCGGTTTATGGTGGTAGTAATTACGTTGTAAAGATTTTCTTTGGTTTTTGGATCTAAGTCTTTATTTGTTGCTGTTTGTTCTAAAAGATTAAGCATTCCAGTGAATGAATAATCTTTTAATGCATTCGGGCCACGATTTATAATATCAGTAAGAGGAGTTTTTTGTGCAAAAATTTGTTTTTCTGCATTAAGTATTACATCAAACGTTGTTTTGATTAATGTATTTTCGAGCTTTAATCGTTGGCCTCTAAAACCAGTATTAAAAAATCCAATTTTTTTATT
>JACCDG010570825.1_pt1 | contig 33698 bp, 32 predicted proteins | sample 7442471 | NCBI WGS metagenome assembly JACCDG01 (sample SAMN15323444, study PRJNA562643) | freshwater metagenome | isolation source: river surface water | place: USA:Blue River Watershed | collected 2017-08-17 | reverse complement strand
GCGAAGCCGACCTTGGCTAAGAAAGAAGTGATAGCGGCGGTTAGGGTGGTTTTGCCGTGATCTACGTGACCTATTGTGCCTATGTTTACGTGAGGCTTGGTTCTTTTGAAGACTTGTTTGGACATATAATTAACTAATTTTAATGTTAAATAAAATGATAATTTATCAATGATTAAATTGGTCAGAAAAAACCAATAAAGAATGCTTTAGCTTTTAAAATTAAGGCTAAATAAATAAAAATCAAACAAAATTTACAAATTTTCTACTTTAATTAGCATTGATAGCTTAGCATCATCAATTTTATTTTCAAAAAAGAAACCTGAGGATTTAGCAGCCAGCTCAAGAGAATCATCATTTATAAATTCAATTGCCAGACATAAAGTTTGCTCTTTTATATAATCAGCATGCTTATTAATTATCTCATTAATTGCCTGATGATTTGAAAAGATTTTTAGATTAATGCGGTTTGAAACATTTAAATCGGCATCTTTGCGATTTTGCTGAATTAATCTTATAATATCGCGGGCCATGCCCTCTTCTTGTAAATCTTTAGTTACCTCAATATCAAGCTGAATCAGGCAATCATTGCTTGGTAGCGCAGCAAAAGCATATTTTTTATCATCCTGATTTTTTATATTTAATTTTAAATCAAATTCATCATCGATTAAAATTATTTCTGAATCTTTAAGCTTAATTGATATTTGATTTTGCGCAATTTGTTGCCATTGATTATTTTTAACGCACTCAGTGAGTTCTTTTACTTTAGGGCCATATTTAGCACCGATTTTTTTAAAATTAATCTGCAATTTTAATTCCGCAACATCAGTAATATCTTTTTTAATTGCCACTGATTTAACATTGATTTCATCAGCAATAATATCCTTAAAATCAATAATATTTTCAGCGTTACTGCCAATTACCGTTAATTCATTTAGCGGCATTCTGACCCGCAGATTTTTTTGATCTCTAATAAATAAAGCGCTGCTACATATTAGTCGCACTAAATCCATATCTGCAACCAATTTTTTTTCATCAGTAAAAAAATCCACTGCAGGAAAATCCTGCAAATGAACTGAAATTTTATTATCAACCATATAAATTTAAAATGACGCTCCGACACTAAAGCGGAAATTTTCAGTGCGATCAAATTGCTCTTTTTTCGCAGCCTTTGAAAAATCTAGCCTGATCAGCCCAACTGGCGAAGACCATACTAGTGAAAAGCCGTAAGAAGCCCTTAACGAGCCAGTATCGGCAATTTTAACCCCTTTTTTACTGACTTCATCCACCCCTCTGACGGTACCAAAATCAGTAAATAGCGAACCGGTGATACCAAGTTCTTTTGGCAAGCCAAGTGGAAATCTAAATTCGGCGGTACCCATGTAATAAACCTTACCACCAACTATATCACCATCAATTGCACTATCATTTTTTATAACCCGAGGACCAATTCCGGCATATTCAAAACCTCTAAAATTATTGCCCCCTAAGAAAAATCCATCATTACTCCTGACTCCCTGCCCAAGACCTTTAATCACACCACCGCGCGCTAAAAATTTTAAAACATATTCTTTGCTAATAGTTGGTAAATAATAAGAAGCCATTGCCTCATGTTTGATATTTTTTACATCTCCGCCAAGACCGCTATATTCCTGACTTAGAGAGATTATGTAGCCATCTCTTGGATCTCTTGAATTATCAGTTTTATCATAGACAAAATCCTGCCCAATTGCAGAAGTCACAAATTCACCAGCAAGACTTTTAATATTGGTCGAGGCATTGGCATCAACATTATTAATCTGGGCACTACGGTAAGAATATTTAATTTTGTGATATAAAAATTCAGTAATTGAATAGCCAGCACTAACTCCAAAACCATGAGATTTTTCATCGTAAACCAAACTATCACGCTTAGCTTGTTTAGTATTAAAAACATCAACTCCGGCATCAAGCGGATAATTCATAAAATGAGGTTTTAAATAATTTACTTGCGCAGAAGTAACGGTGGCAGATTTTTGTATTGACGCCCCAATTTCCTGACCGGTTCCAAGTAAGTTTACCTCCTTAAAACCAACGCTGCCAACTGCCTTATCAACCGTTGAATAGCCAATCCCGAAATTCACCTCTCCGGTTTTTTTCTCTTTGACTTCAATTTCAATATCGACTTTATCGCTATTGCCGATTCTTTTAGTTTGAAATTCAACCTTATCGAAGAAATCAAGATTGATCAATCTTTGTCTTGAGCGATTGATTTTAGTGATATTATAAGCATCGCCTTGTCTAAAGCGCAATTCTCTTAAGATTACATCATTATAAGTTCTAACATTGCCGGTAATGTGAATTTCATTAATATATATCCTTGGGGTTTCTTCAATGACAAAATTAATATCGATAATTTTTTTATCTTTATTTCTTTTTAAAACCGGATCAATATTTGCAAAAGCATAGCCCTGATCGGACATAGTTTCCATCATCTGATCTAAGGTTTTTTCGATCAAATCTTCATTATAAATTTTACCTTTTTTAATTAAAATTGCTTTTTGCAGTAACTTACTATCGAGTTTTTCAATATTATTGGTAATTTCTATATCGCCAATCCTATATTGAATACCCTCTTCAAGCAAAAAAGTGACAAAGAAATTATCCTTATTTGGAGTAATTTGAGCAATTGAGGAAATAACATTAAAATCAGCATAGCCGCAAGAAGTGTAAAACCGACGTAATTTTTCCTTATCAAAATCAATACGATCAGAATCGTAAACATCAGATGAAGAAAAGAATCGATACCAATGAGATTGTTTAGTGGTAATTTCATCAAGTAATTTTTGATCGCTAAAAATATCATTGCCAATAAAATTTAAACTACCGATTTTAGCTTTATCACCTTCGTAAATATCAAAAATTAACTCAACACGATTTTGTTCTTTTTCAATAATTTTTGGCTCGATTTTAGTTAAGAAACGCCCGCTTTTGAGATAAATATCGCTAATTCTTTTAACATCATTTTGTAATTTTGTTCTGCTAAAAATCGCTCTTTTCTTTAAAGAAATTTCATTTTGCAAAATCTCATCATCGAGTTTTTTATTGCCCACAAATTTAATCTCACTAATGATCGGATTTTCCTTAACTTCAACTATCATCTGCGAATCTTGCTTATAAATTTTAGCATCTGCAAATAAATCACTGGCATAGATTTTTTTTAGCGAATTATCGATCGCTCTGGCATCATTTTTTTTAATTCCAGCAATATTGAGATAAGATTTCATATCCTCAATTGTTACCCGCTCATTGCCTTTAATAACAATTGCATCCTTAGCCTTTACTTCTTGATTAGGAGGTGTCTGCGCTATCGCCTTGTCAATGGCTATAATATTGAAGCAAAAAAGACAGATGATAGCTAAAAAAAATTTTATATTATTCACAAAGGTATGATTATTTAGAAATTATTAAAGTTTTATTAAAGCTAGCCAAGAGCATCAAAAATACTATTTCAAATCCTTTTAATTACAATAGGCAAAAATACTTATCCCCCTTATTGTCATCCCCGAGGCAGGCGGGGATCGGTCATTGCCACAATCCTGATGTTTGCGAAGTGGATTCCCGCCTCCCTCAAAAATGACAATAAAGGGAGTTGCAGCGGCACAAGAAATCGAGATAAGTATATTACAAAAAAGCTTCCCCGAACTTCAGTTAGACTCCGTATACTCCTCAAGCGTTTTAATTGCGCTTGATTTTTGAGTCATGATTCCAAGTTCGGAAATATTTTTAGTATTAGTTAGGACTTTGCGATTTAAATGGCTAGCAATTTTATTATAAACGCCAAGCGATTTGCTTAAATTTCGCCCCAATTCTTTTGAATCTTTAAATATTGCGGCAATATTATCAAGTAATTTTGCTACTTCGCTTTTTAAACTTTCGATATTTTCCTGTTGTTTAACCCGATCAATAACATAGCGCATTTGCGATAAGAGGTGGATTAGGCCAATTGGAGTTGCGATAACAATTCCACTATTTAACGCCCTTTGTTCAAAGTCATGATCAGCATCTTTGATGATCTCTAAAATTTGCTCGGTTTGCAAAAACATTACCAGAGAAATTTTGTAATCATCGATATTTTTAGCTTTTAATTCTTCCGCTAAAAATCGCCCGTAATCTCGCTTTTTTAACTCTTCTAAATGTCTTTTAGCACTTTCTTTGATCTTCACTAAAATTTCCTTTTCTTCCTTAGAAAAATCTGGGTTAGTCGCCTTTTTTAGGCCAGATTCCCTAATTCTACAAAGCTCAAGAAAATGTGATGATGATTTAGAGTCAATAATTACAATGTTATTATTTGGCAAAAATAAAATCACATCTGGACGCTTCGATTCAAGCTCAATTGCGGTAAAATAAGATTGCAAAATATAATCGCCAACTGCATGAATATCGCTTTTTTCTTTTAACCCCGAGCTTTTTAAAATATTTTCTAAAGTTATCTCCGCTAATCTTCCAGCTGCAGCTGGATTTAACAAGGCATTTTTAGTTAAATTAACCGCCTCATTTGATTTTTTAACATCCTCATTAAGAGTATTAATTTTATCGGTTACGCCGGCAAAATTTTTAAAGAGATTTTCAGTAATTTTAGCAATATTTTCTTCTTGCATTTTACTTAACTGATTTTGCTGCTCTTGATTTTTTTTCAATAATTCTTCTGAAAGCTTAAAGAGTTCGGCGCTCTTTTGTTTAGACCATTCCTCCTTTTGTTTACCAAGCTCCTCAAAAGAATGCCTTAGTAACTCATTTTGCTTTTCAAACTCAAAAATCTGATCACGCAAAAATTTTATTTCTTGATTTGCGGCATTTCTTTCTGACTTTAAAAATTCCAACTCAGCAATTGTTTGTTCAAAGCGCCCTTGATAAGAAGCTAAATTACGATTTTCGGACTCAATAATTTTAATTTTTTGCTCAAGATTAGAATTTTCAAGAGCCAGATTATTGATATTTTCTTGTAAAAAACCTTTTTGCAATTCTAAATTACTGTTTAACAGCTCCATATTTCTTACCAAACTAAAGGCTCTAAGCAATTTTAGATATAAAAAAATAATCGCTAAAGCTAGGCCGGTAATTATTGCCGCTAAAATTATTGTCATAATGTCAAAATTAACTTATCTTGATAAACTTCATATTTCTCAAATCTTTTTAAAAAAGACATGCCAAGCAATGAAACTCCCATATCAGAGCTATTTACTGAAGCATAGACATCTTTGAATTTTACACCGCTAATCATTAATTCATTTATTTTAACTCCAGCCCCATATGCCTGACCATTTGCAGTTTGGTAGTTTTTATTAAATGTTAATCGATTAATGTCGATTCCAACTCTTGTTGCATCTGCTAAATTAAGTACGACATCACTAGCTCCGGTATCAATCATAAATCTGACCGGCCGATTATTAATAGTAACATCAAGATAAAAATGCCCGTCATTTGCAAGCCCAATTATCAATTGGTTGTTATTTATTACTGCCTTAGAAGGGTTGATTTCAGTGGCTAAATGATCGCGCAATTGATAGAATTTGTAACGATAGCTATAGAGGGTAAAAGCAGAAACTATTATTACTGCCCAAATTAGAAGATATTTAATGATTTTTGACAAACTAAACTCTCTACGAGATAATATGCTGCTAAATAACATAAAAATCACAATTGAGGAAAAAGTGATATTTTGCCAGTCAGATTGATTGAGATCGTGAAATGTCATTATTAGCCTAGTTTTTTGATTAAATCTTTAATTTGATCTATCTCTTCAAACTCAATAGTCAATTTGCCGCTGCCGCGCAACTGATCATAAGATAGCCGAACTTTCATTCCTAAACTTTCTTCTAATTGCTGCTTTAGCTCTAATAATTGATGATTCTTATTTTTATCCCTACCGCCAACAATAACCTTACCGGTCCTTAACTCTTCTTGATCCTTTTCTTCTCGCGCCATCTCCTCCGCATCACGTACAGTTAATGACAAATCGACTATTTTCTTAGCTAAGTCTTTAGGATTTCTAGAATTAATAATTGCTCTAGCATGACCCATTGAAATCAGTTTTTTATCAAGCATTTCCTTTACTGATTGCGGTAAATTTAAAATCCTTAGAATATTAGTGATATGACTTCTGCTTTTACCAACGCGGTTAGCGATTTGTTCTTGGCTATATGAAAAATCATCAATTAATTGCTTATAACCAACCGCCTCTTCGATTAAAGAAAGGTCAGATCTTTGAATATTTTCAACCAAAGCCATCTCCAGGGCTTCATGATTATTAATATTTTTAATAATTGCCGGTATTTTATCAAGACCAGCCATTTTTGCTGCTCGATATCTTCTTTCGCCAGCAATTATTTCATATAAATCATCTGATTCTCTTAAAATAATAGGTTGAATTAATCCATTTTCCTTAATTGAATCCGAAAGCTCTTGTAGCTCCTTATGATCAAAGCTTTTTCGAGGCTGATAGATACCGGCAATAATCTTATTGATCGGCACCAACTCCATTAAATCCTGAGATTCAAATAATTTATAATCAGCAGATGATTCGGTCTTTTTTATCTTACTATCGCCAAGTAAAGCTGATAAACCGCGACCCAGTCTTTTTTCTGTTTGTTGATTTGATTCTTTCATGTTTTTTAAAATTTGTTTAAAATGTTTCACGTGGAACCCGCCTTCGCTAAAGCTGCGGCCAGCAGGCCCACTTATACAAAAAAGCCACAACAGGAAACTCCTGCTCATATAGCTATCCAAAGATAAGACTTGGTATAACAAAAACGGGCCTGCCCGCCGCAGCTTTAGCGAAGGCGGGTTAAAAGTCCTCTTTTTCAAAAATTTCATTGGCCAATTTAATATAAGCTATTGAGCCTGATGATTTAGTATCATAGATAATTCCTGGTAAACCATGTGATGGGGCCTCGGACAATTTTATATTTCTTGGAATTGTATGTTTGAAAACCTTATCTTTTAAAAAATTCCTAACGTCAGTTTCAACTTGCTCAGTTATTTTATTACGCCGGTCATGCATGGTTAAAACAATGCCACTAATCTTTAAATGGTGATTAAGATTTTCCTTTATTAAATGTAGACTGGTTAGCAACTGACTTAAACCTTCGAGCGAGAAGAACTCGCATTGCATTGGAATAATAACTGAATCAGAGGCGGTTAGGGCATTAACCGTAAGTAAACCAAGGGAAGGGGGGCAATCAATTAAAATACAATCATAATCATGGATTATTTCTTTTAAAGCTTTGCGCAACAAAAATTCTCTCTTCTCAAAATTAATAATTTCAATCTCACAAGCTGATAAATCAACAGTAGCAGTAACAATTGAAAGATTACGAATAAAGGTTGGAGCGATCACATCGTGAATTTTATGAACCCCAATCAAAACTTCATAAAGAGTTTTTTTACGCTGTGATTGCAATATCCCAAGCCCAGTGCTGCTATTACCCTGAGGATCGCAATCAATTAAAAGCACTCTTTTCTTAATCGCAGCAAAAGCAGCCGCTAAATTAATGGTAGTAGTAGTTTTACCAACTCCACCCTTTTGATTAACTATCGAAAATACTTTTGCTCTTTTATGCATAATGTTAATGAATGTCGGTTCTTGGGTTAAAAACTTTTCTAGATTGCCGCGTTGCCTACGACTTCTGGAGAGCGAAAGACTTGCGTAATCGTCATTGCGAGCCGTAAGCGACGCGGCAATCTAGAAAATGAAAGCAAGCCATAATATCGGCAATTATATTATTTTTTAACAAAACTGGCATTGTAAGATAAATCACAACACGAAGCAAAATTGAACAATGATTAATTATTGATGTCAATAAAATGTTTCACGTGGAACTTATCTTTTTTGCAAAAAGAAGTTTTTCATCAAATTTTCGATTGCTGTTGGCGCAATATTGGAATAGATTTCTGGTTTATGATAGCAGGAAGAACTACTAAAGATTCTCGGGCCATTTTCTACGGCGCCAAATTTTTGATCACCGGCACCATAATAGATTCTTTTTATTCTCGATAAGGATATTGCAAAGGCACACATTGGACAAGGCTCTAAAGTAACATATAAATCACAACCATCGAGTCTTGAAGATTTTTTACTAGTTGCAGCTCGGCGCAAAGCTAATATTTCTGCATGGGCAGTTGGGTCATTATCAGTAAGATTTTGATTATGAGCTCTGGCAATTATAATATTATTTTCAACAATTATTGCCCCAACCGGAACCTCATCTTTTTGAAAAGCAATTTTGGCCTCTAAAATTGCTTCAGACATGAAATGATTGAGATTTGAATTAAAGCTCATTGATAATTTCTTTATTTATTTTTTTAAAAATTCTCAAAAAATTAGCAGTTGTAGCATCGATTAATTCTTCAACTTTCATTTGTTTTAAATTCGCGATAAACTCAACCACCTCGCTAGCATAAGCCGGCTGATTGGTTTTGCCACGATAAGGCGCTGGCGCTAAATAAGGAGAGTCAGTTTCAACTAGAATCGAGTCAATTGGTAAAAATTTTACAATCTCTTGTAACTCAATAGCATTCTTAAAGGTAGCAATTCCGGATATTGAGATATAAATACCAAGATCAAGAGCCTTCCTGGCCAATTCTTGACTGCTTGAAAAACAATGTAAAAGTGCCGGAAATTTTTGATTTTTTTGCTCAGCGGTTAAAATTTCAGCCATATCTAAATCAGCATTACGACTATGAATTATCAGCGGTAATTCAGTTTTAGCAGCTGCCTCAATATGATTAATAAAACTCTGTTTTTGATTATTATAATCAGCGTGAGCATAATAATAATCAAGACCAGTCTCACCAATACCAATAATTTTAGGATCGCTATTGCAAATCTCAATTATTTGCCTAGCGCTTATTTTTGGCTCTAAATCAACATTATTTGGATGGTTGCCACAAGAAGCGTAAATAAAATCATGATTTTTAGTATAATTAAGAATGATTTCAATTTCACTGATTTTAGTACAAATTGTTTGTAACAGCCTGACATTATTTTTTTTGGCCTCAGCCAAAACTTCATCAATATTTAAGCCCTTCTTTTCAATCAAATCCAAGTGACAATGAGAATCAACGATAAAATTAAACATTTTTTGTTCTAATTTGAGTTGATGAAATATTCATATTTTTAGTTCTAAAAATTAACAATTGCGGTAAGTTTTTGCCACAAATTTTAGCGCCCTTACCTTTATTTAAGTTATTTTTTAAAAATCCCTGATAAATCTGATAGGCTTTAGTATTTTGGTAGCTCAGTAAAAATTTCTCTCTGCCAAATATCGCAAAAACCACCAATTTTATTAACTTTTTAAACTTCTTCCAGTAATGAAAATTAGTCAGATTATCAGCCCCCATGACAAAATAAAATTGTTGCCCCGGATATTGCAGCTTTAATTTTTTCAATAATTCTACCGTATAAAGAGTTTTCTCCCCAAAATCTTTGACTCTAATTTTTGGGTGATTAGTGGTAATTTGCTGACATTTTTTAAATCGCGAACCAAAATCCTCAAAAATTACCCGCTTTTTTAAGGGGTTAGATTTATTTGGAATCCACCAAAGCTGACTTAGGCCCAGTTTTTTAATTGCCAACTCACTAATATGAATATGTCCTTGATGGGGCGGATTAAAACTACCTCCAAGCAAACCAATTTTCATCATCCAAATATTATAGCAGTTAAAATCATCAATCCAAAATTAAAGTTTGATTTAAAAATCTCTAAGCAATTTTTAGGATCATTAAAATCACATTTTAAAATTCCCGATAATAAATAGCCATTAGCAATTACAATCATCAAATAATAAAACCCATCCCAATTACTAACAATACCAACTAAAATAAAACTAAAAAACATTAAAAAATTAAGCAACACCAATATCTTCTTGCCATTGCTTGCAAATTTTATGGCGGTTGATTTTACCCCGATTTTTAAATCATCTTCAATATCCTGATAAGCATAAATTGTATCATAGATTATCGTCCAAATAATCGCGCTAACATAAAGTAAAATCCCGGGGATGGTAATTTTTTCTAAAATCGCCAGACTTGATAATAAGATCCCAATATTAAAGATAAATCCCAAAAAAATTTGGGGGAAATAAGTAATTCTTTTAGTTAAAGGATAAATTATTATCAAAAATAATGAAAAAATTCCTAAAAAAACTACTTTCTGGTTAAATTGCAGCAAAATCAACAAGCCAAGTAATAGCAGCAACGATAAAGTTATTAAAGCGGCTTTTTTGCTAATTTTTCCAGAGGCCAAAGCCCGATCTTTAGTTCTTGAAACCAAAATATCAAATTTTTGATCAAAAATATCATTAATAATACAACCAGCAGCCCTCATTATCACCGCCCCAATTGTAAATAAAATTATAAAAAAGATTAATTTATAAATTGATATTAGGGAAGCGAGGTCTTTATAAGCAAAAACGCTGCCAAATAAGCAAGGCAATAATAATAGCCATATGCCAATTGGGCGATTAAGGCGGGTTAAATTTATATAATCACCAAACTGAGTTGCGATAATATTTTTAACTGGTGATAAATAAAATTTAGGCAAATTCATATCAAGTTATAATTTGGTTGATTTTTTACGAGGTTAGATTAGCCTTCCTGCAAAATAAAAGACCCAGGGCCGCTTCATAAAAAATTAAATGGTCAATAAAACCAAGCTCCAGCTTGTCATCCCCGCTTCCCTCGGGGATGACAAGCTGGAGCTGAGTCGGTAGCTTACTAAAAGTTACTTTATAAAATTAATAAATTAATCTTTAATCACAAGTAGCAAACCAATAAATTTAGCAAAATAAAACAATTATCATAAATTCATGCATAAATTATTAATTGCCAATCGTGGCGAGATCGCTTGTCGAATCATTAAAACTTGCCGCAAAATGGGGATTAGATCAGTTGCAGTATATTCAGATGCCGACACCAATTCATTATTTGTACAAATGGCTGATGAGGCGGTACATATTGGAAATTCTCCATCTTCGCAAAGTTATTTGGATGTGCAAAAAATTTTGGCGGCGGTTAAAAAATCCGGCGCGACCATGGTTCATCCTGGCTATGGATTTTTGTCAGAAAATAGCAATTTTGCAAGCGAGCTAAAAAAGAATAATATTATTTTTGTCGGCCCTTCGGTAAAATCAATTGAAATGATGGGCGATAAAATTGAATCTAAAAAAATTGCGATTGCCGCTAAGGTCAGCACGGTCCCTGGCCATATGGGAGTAGTAAAAGATGATAAGACTGCTTTAAAAATTGCTAAAAAAATTGGCTTTCCGGTGATGATAAAAGCCTCCGCCGGGGGAGGGGGTAAGGGTATGCGAATCGTTGAAAAAGAGGCAGACGTAGCTGAAGGGTTCCTATCAGCATCCAATGAGGCTAGAAACAGTTTTTCTGACGATCGTATATTTATTGAAAAATTTATTGAAAATCCTCGCCATATTGAAATTCAAGTAATTGCCGATCAACATGGCAATGTGGTCTGCTTAGGTGAAAGAGAATGCTCGATCCAAAGAAATAATCAAAAAGTAATTGAAGAAGCGCCAAGCCCTTTTGTTGATGAAAAAACCCGCCAAAAAATGTATAAGCAAACTTTAGAGTTAGCTAAGGCGGTTGATTATTATTCAGCCGGTACCGTTGAATATATCATGGATAAAAATAAAAATTTCTATTTTTTAGAAATGAATACCAGATTGCAAGTCGAACATCCGGTCACCGAATTAATCACCGGCGTCGATATTGTTGAACTGATGATTAAAATTGCACTTAAAGAAAAATTACCATTTAAACAAGAAGATATTAAATTAAATGGCTGGGCAATGGAATCAAGAATTTACGCCGAAGATCCCGGACGCGGCTTTTTACCATCAAGCGGCAGAATTAATCTTTATATTGAGCCAGAAAAAAGTAAAAATGTTCGGGTTGATAGCGGAGTTTATGAGGGTGGAGAAGTTAGTATGTTTTACGATGCGATGATTGCCAAATTATGTTCTTATGGTCAAACCAGAAATGAGGCAATTGAACATATGAAAAACGCGCTTGGCAGCTATGCAATCGGCGGGGTATCTCATAATATCAGCTTTCTTGAAACTATCATGCGAAGTGATCGTTTTATTAAAGGCAATCTTTCAACCAGCTTTATTAAAGAAGAATTTCCGGCTGGATTTTTAGGTAATGAAATTGACTCAGCGGCATCAGAAGTATTTATCGCCTCCGCAACTTTCATGCATATTAAAAATCTTACCAAAAATTATCAAATTAATGGCCAGTTAAATAATTATCAAAAACAAATTAGTGATCGCTGGGTGGTTTTAATTGATGAGAAATCATATTTAGTCGATATTGCTCAAAAATCAGAAAATGAATTTACGCTAATTTGCAATAAAAAAGAAATTATTATCAAAACCTCTTGGAATAGCAGCAGCAAGCTTTTTAGCGCTGTAGTTAACAATAAAGAAGTTGGGGTAAAAATTCGCGAAAATAATCTGGTTGGCAATTTTCTCTTACAATATTCCGGCTCCGATGCCTATGTTAGCGTTTATTCGCCAAGAGTAGCAGAATTAAGTAAATTCATGCCAAAAATTCAAAAAAATCCTAAGCCTAAAGAATTAAATTCGCCAATTACCGGCAAAATTATTCGCTTTAGAGTTGCCGAGGGTGATGAGGTAAAGGCAGGTCAAGAATTAGTGATAATTGAAGCAATGAAAATGGAAAATATCATTCGTACCGACCATAATGTTAAGATTAAGGGCATTAAATTTAAGGAAGGTGAAGCCGTTGGCATTGGACAATCAATCATGGAATTTGTAACTTGAAAAAGGCTAATTTAAAAAATGCCGGTAAAAAAAATTTCTGCTAAAAAAACAAAAATTGCACCAAATCATTTAAGCAATCAGGCGCCAATTGATCAGGAATTATATGGCTTTGAGACAATTGAAAAATTGCTTGAAAAATCCTGGCAAGAAAAAAAATTTCACCATGCCTTATTAATTGATGGCCAAAAAGGCATTGGGAAGGCTGGCTTTGCCAGAAAATTAGCCACTAAATTGCTTTCTTCATCAAGCAAAAATTACAATCATCCCGATATTTTATTAATTCAAAAAGATGGTGGTAAAAAAGAAATTACTATTGATAAAATCAGGCAAATTGGCAATTTTATTAATCATAGTGGCGCGATTTCAAAATATAAATTTATCATCATCGATGCCGCAAGTGAGCTAAATAAATCCTCATCTAACGCTTTGTTAAAAATTTTAGAAGAACCGCTAGCAAATAATTTTTTGCTATTAATCAGCCATAATTTAAATAAAATTTTACCTACTATCAAATCAAGATGCAGCTTAGTTAGAATTGGCAATTTAAGCTTTGAAGATTTTAAAAAAGCATTAGCTAAAAAATTAGCCACTCAAATTTTGGATACTAAAGAGTTAGAATTTTTATCATTAATTTCTCAAAATTCTCCAGCCACTGCGCTAAATTTTATCACTGATGCGAGTGATATTTACCAACAGCTCTTAGCATCAATTTTAGATAAAAAAATTGATCCAAGATTATTAAAGAGAATTTCAGAAAAGCCTATAGATAAAGGCCATGAGACCATAGATCAGCAGGATGTTTTATCGCAAATAATTCACTTTTTATTCAAAAGATTAATATTTTTCTTAAATCATCAAATTAGCAATTTTTATCATGATGAGGAAGAAGTTTTTGCCAAATTTGCTAAAAAAATCAGCTACCAAAATGATTTGGATAAAATTTTTATTTTAAATGAAAAAATCATAGATTTACTGACTAAAAGCCAATATCTAAATCTCGATAAAAAACTAAATTTTATTAATATTTTTAATTTAATTTGCAAAGAAATCGCTTAAGAATCATGGATAAAATATATCGCGCAATTGGTTTAATGAGCGGAACTTCAGCAGATGGTGTTGATTTAGCATTAATTGAAAGTGACGGAAAAAATCAAATTACTAACCATAGTTTTTCATATCAGGTCTATGATCAAAAATTTAGAGATAAATTGCAAAAAATTACCTATTGCACCTCTAAACAAAATCAGATTAATCCGCTGGAGATTAAAATCATCGAAAATGAATTAACAATTTTACATGCAAATTTAGTTAATAATTTCTTGGATAAAAATAATTTAAGCCCCAAAGATATTGATATTATCGGCTTTCATGGCCATACTATTTTTCACGACCCAGGAAAATTAATTAGCTGGCAAATTGGCAATGGCCATTTACTTGCCAGTAAAACCAAAATTAATGTTATCGCTGATTTTAGAAATAAAGATGTCGCAAATGGTGGCCATGGGGCCCCTTTAGTGCCAATTTATCATTTTTATTTGCTAAAAAATCAAATTAACCCGGCGGCAGTTTTAAATATTGGCGGCATTTCAAATCTCACTTATTTTAACGGCGAAGATGAAAATAATATCGAGGCCTTTGATGTCTGCTTTGGCAACGCACCTCTTGATGATTTGGTCAAGCAAAAAATTGGCATTGATTTTGATGAAAACGGTCAAATTGCCGCTAAAGGTAAGATTGATTTTCAGCTCTCCAAAGAAATTTTAGCTCACAATATCTTTAATCAAAAACCACCAAAATCATTTCACCGCCAAGATTTTAAGCCAATATTGCTAAAATTAGATGAGCTTGCAATCAGCAATGCTTTAGCTACTCTAAGCCATATCCACGCTGAAACATTAAAAATAAACTTAAAATTCCTATCAGACAAACCAAAGAAAATATTCATCTGTGGTGGTGGCAGAAAAAACCCATCGATCATTAAAGAGCTAAAAAACTCTTTAGCATCAGAAAAAATCACTATCCACCAAACCGAAGAAATCGGCCTCAATGGCGACGCAATCGAAGCCGAAGCCTTCGCCTTCCTAGCAATTAGAAGTCTAAAAAACCTTCCAATTAGCTTTAATAAAACCACCGGCATTGCAAATGCTTTAAGTGGCGGGGTTTTGTATAAAACTTATTTTTGAAGAAAAATTAATGCCTTTAAAGCCTTGTTTATATTGATATACACTGAGCTTTAAAAGCATTAATTTTTACCAAAAAGATGAAGCTATATGTAGTTTTTATATCGATTTTGGTATTACTCCGCTGACGCCTCTTCTTTGGCCATTTCTTTTAATATTTCAATTAATTGCGGTACCCAGATTTCTGGGTTTTGATTGTTTGGGTTGGTGAATTTATTTTGATTATTGGAAGCTGTAATCTTAGTGTTGGCTTCCTGATTATCTTTAATTATTATTTGGCCTTCTTGGTTACTGGCTAGATTTTCAGTATTTAAGGCAGCAATTGCGGCGGTTGATTGATCGGCTTTGATATCAATGTTAATTTCTGGCTGAATATTTTCGACCTTGCTGGTTTCTACGACCTTCTGATCATCTGAAACATTCTCTGCAACTTCTGCTATTATAACTTGCAAAACTGGATCTTTTGCAATTACAAGATCAGCTAGCTCTGAATTTTGCGGTAATTGCTCTATTGCTTGATTTACCACTTCTTCAGTTTTTTTAGTAGGTATTTCAGGAGCCACTTCGACTGGTGACATTGGTGGCGCTATTAAATTATCAGCATTTTTTTCCTCTTCTTCCTTAGCAGCTAAAGCAAAAATATCTTCTTCTATCTGACTATTGGTAGCAGTAATGTCCTGATCATTATTGACCTGGCTTGATTTGTCATCATCGGACTTTTTTTTAAAACCAAAATTTAACATTTTAATTGCTTTAATTAACGTTTATTATCCATTCTAAAGGTTCTGATTTCTTTAGTTTCTTCGTCCCGAGCCTCAATTTCTATATTGTTAAAACCGCTATCCATCGATAAAATCGTAACAAAATGATCGCTATTATCCCTGAGATCAAAAATTTTTACTATTTGGCCTTCGCGAACCAAATCATTGTCAGTAATCTCAATTGATGAGTTGGATTCAATATCATAACCATCCCAACTATAGGCATTATTTGATATAATCACGAACAAAATAAGATTAAACAGGATTTTTAGTAATTGGTTTTGATTTAAAATTTTCATGCTGTTTTTGGTATATTAAATTTAGACCATCTAAAGTTAGATCGGGCTGGTGATGATCAATTATTTTTGCCAGATCACTTTTAAAAATTTCTGCCAGGCCGCCGGTAATAATTTTAGTGGCTGGCCGTTGATATTCATTTTCAATTTTATTAATCATTCCTTCAATTAGGCTTAAATAACCAAAATAAATTCCTGAATTCATCGCCTCAATTGTTGATTTGCCAATCACGCTTTGCGGCTTCCTAAGATTAATTAATGGCAATTTTGCTGTCATTTCATGCAAAGCTTTGATTGCAAGATTAACCCCGGGAGAAATCGCTCCGCCCAAATATTCACCTTTAGATCCAACCATATCAAAGGTAGTTGCGGTGCCAAAATCAACAATGATTAAATTGCCACCAAATTTATTATAGCCAGCAATGGCGTTAATTAGGCGATCGGAGCCAATTTCTTGTTTATTTTTGAGCTTAATTATAATATTTTTAGCAATATTTTCTTCATTGATAAATAATAACTCGCCATTAAAAAATTTTTTTAGTGCCAAAGAGATTATCTCGGTCAAATCCGGCACCACTGAGGCAATAACCGCATCACAAATTGCTAAAATATCAATTTGATTATTGGCTAAATTTTCAATAATATCAATTGCATAATCATCAGCAGTTTTTTTTGAAGCGCTGATAATGCGCCATTTTGAAAGCAGTTGGTTTTTTTGGTATAAACCAAAAACTATATTGCTATTACCAATATCAATTGCAAGTAACATAAATTTTGAAATTAAGTTAAATAACTACAAGCTTTTTTTATTCTAATTAGAGCATTTTGCAACTGGTCTTTATCGTGACAATAGGCAATTCTAATAAATCCCTCAGCTCCAAAAGCAATTCCTGGTACCGCCGCTACCAAGGCCTCTGTGAGCAGATAAGTAGCAAAATCATTAGAATTAAGAATAATCTGGCCAGCGGGAGTTTTTTTGCCAAAGATTTTTTTACAATTAGCAAAAGCATAAAACGCACCATTTGGAATATTGCAATTAATGCCATCAATTTCATTTAATATCTTAATCACCAAATCTCTACGTTCTTGATAGATTTTATTATGAGATTTTAAATAATTTTGATCGCCATTTAAAGCTTCTAAAGCTGCCGCTTGACTAATTGAAGAGGAGCAGGAAGTGCTTTGCGACTGAATTGTAGCCATCGCCTTAATTAATTCTTGATTATCGCAGGCACCATAGCCAATTCGCCAGCCAGTCATGGCATAGGCCTTGGAAACACCATTAACAATTAGGGTTCGCGATTTCAATTTTGGCTCAATATTAACAATGTTATTAAATTTCAAATCATCAAAAATTAAATGCTCATAAATATCATCAGATAAAATATGAATTCCTGGATATTTAAGCAACAAAGCAGCTAAAGATTTAAGCTCATCAGCTGAGTAACAAGCCCCGGTTGGGTTGCTTGGTGAGTTTAAAATCAACCATTTGGTTTTATCGCTAATATTTTTTTCTAAATCAGCCGCTGTAATTTTAAAATTATTTTCTTGAGCGGTTGCAATAATCACCGGATTGCCAGTGGCAAGTAAAACCATATCCGGATAAGAAACCCAATAAGGAGCAGCGATAATCACCTCATCTAAGGGGTTAATAGTTGCAATTAAAGCATTATAGATAACCTGCTTAGAACCGTTACTGACGATAATTTGATCGCAATCATAATCCAAATTATTATCACGCTTGAATTTGGCAATAATCGCCTTTTTAAGCACTAAATTGCCATCAATTGGGCCATATTTAGTATCGCCAGCATTAATTGCATCAATTGCCGCCTGTTTGACCGCAATTGCAGTATCAAAATCGGGCTGACCAACGCTTAAATCAATTACATCATAAGCCTCGGCTTTGAGCTTTGAGGCCAGGCGAGTAGCCGCAGCAGTTGCAGAGGGCTTAATCTTGGTTATTAAATTGGATAGAAATGACATATTGATTGGTATTGCTATTTTGGTTAAAAAATCATAGCAAGCAGCTTAATAACTGGATTTTTAAATTAAAGCAAATTTTCTAAGTTGATTTTAAAATACCAGGTCATAAAGTTATAACCATAATTGAAGTTGAAAATTTTTCTTTAAAAAATTATGCCTGGAACCGTCAGTACCGATCCTCTTTTCTTAGGTCTAACCAGACCGCCATTGCTACTTGGTGTAAGCTACACTTTTGCAGCATTAAATGGAATAATTTCACTACTTGCCTTTGTCATTACCAATAAATTCTTTTATCTATTGGTTTTACTGCCCGGTATTCATATGGTTGGATGGTTTATTTGCTTAAAAGAGCCAAGAGCAATCGAATTACTACTGGCCAAAACCTCAAAATGCAGCGTTTGCCGTAATCGATATTATTATGGCGGGACTAATTCTTATGATGTTTATTGATCAAATCTAGTTTTTAAATGAAATAATCTGCTATATGAGTAAAAAAGATCTTGCCATTATCATCGTTACTTATAACAGTTCAGAAATTATCAAAAACTGTCTTACTAATCTAAATACCACAAAATATGATGTAATAGTGGTTGATAATGGTAGCACAGATGATAGTCATGAAATTGTTACCATCTCATTTCCGCAAATAAAAACTATCAAATTAGAAAAAAATATTGGCTATGGTAGAGCTAATAATGTTGCCTTAAGGCAGGTTAAAACTAATTTTGCTCTACTTTTAAATGCCGATGCCATCATTGACGAACAAAATATTGATCACATAATTGGCCTGATGAAGCAAAATCAAAAGATTGCCATCGCCGGAGCAATGGTTTATAGCTGTCAAATCGAAAATAATCAAATTATCAATCAATCTCTTGCCACCAAGATCAACCATAATAATTACCAATATTATGAAGATGAAAATTTTTATTTTTCTCAATTTATAACTGGCGCCGGGATGTTTCTCAATATGCCTTTGATGCAAAAAATTGGTTTTTTTGATGAGGGATTTTTTCTTTATTGCGAAGATAATGAATTATGTAAAAGAGTGGTTAAAAAGGGCTACCAAACCGCAATTGTCAAAGGCAGCAAATTCTATCATTTAAGCGGCAAAAGCTGCAAATTAACCAACCAAGAAATCACCAGAATTTATTGGCATCGATTTGGCTGGTCAAAATTATATTATGTTGAAAAAATCTGGGGACCAGTAATTAGCAGAGCTAAGGCAATTATAATGATTTTCAAATTTTCTGCCCTTTGCTTAAAAAGCCAATTGCAAAAAGGTAAAATTGACATTCACCATAAATGTGGATTAAAAGGCTGCATAGATTACTTTATCGGCTTAAAGGCCTTTAAAAAAGATAATACACCAAGAGGATAAATAATTTAAAAATTTGAAAAAGACATGAAAAAAATATTAGTCACCGGAGGTTGCGGTTTTATTGGCAGCTGCTTTGTCTTAAGGCAAATAAAAGCTCAAAATCTGGTAATAAACTTAGATAATCTCACTTACGCCGCTAACCCTGCCAACCTCAAAGCAATAGAAAATGACAGCAATTATCATTTTGTTAAAGGAGATATTTGCAATCAGGATTTAGTTAGCGAAATTTTAAAAAAATTTGACATTGATATTTTGGTCAATTTCGCCGCCGAATCACATGTTGATAATTCAATTACCAATCCTGATTCTTTTATCAAAACCAATATTAATGGCACATTTTCTTTATTAAATGCCGCATTAAAATATTGGCAAAATTTATCAGGAAGCAAGCGAGATGACTTTAGATTTATCCATATTTCAACTGATGAAGTCTATGGCTCACTTGAATTGAGTGATCCAAAATTTAATGAAGAAAGCAATTATCGCCCTAATTCTCCTTATTCAGCCTCCAAAGCAGCATCTGACCACCTTGCAAGAGCCTGGTTTGAAACCTATAAATTACCAGTAATAATCACTAACTGCTCCAATAATTTCGGCCCCCGTCAACATCATGAAAAACTCATCCCAACCGTAATTAATTCTTGCTTAAATAACAAAAATATCCCAATTTATGGCAGCGGCAAAAATATTCGTGACTGGATTTATGTTGAAGATCACTGTTTGGGCATTGAGCTAGCAATAAAAAACGGCAAGATCGGCGAAAGTTACTGTTTTGGCGGCGATACTGAAAGGCAAAATATCGATATCGCCAAAAAAATCTGTGAAATTCTTGATGCCGTGAAGCCAAAAAATAACGGCTCTTATCAACAACAAATTAGCTTTGTTACCGATAGAAAGGGCCATGATTTTCGCTATGCTATTGATTCTAGTAAAGCAAAAAAAGAATTGGGACTTATCATTACAGGCAATTTTGAAGAAAAACTTCAACAAACTGTTAATTGGCATATTAAAACTACTTAAAAAATCATAATATGAAAGGAATACTGCTAGCTGGTGGCTCGGGAACCAGATTAGCGCCACTCACTGATGTTATAAGTAAGCAATTATTGGCGGTTTATGATAAGCCAATGATTTGTTATCCGCTTGCTACTTTGATGAATGTCGGTATCAAAGAAATATTGATTATCAGCACCCCTCACGACATTAAAAATATCGAGAAATTTCTTGGCAATGGCCATAATCTTGGTATCAAGATAAGCTATGCGACCCAAGAAAAACCCAATGGCATTGCCGAAGCTTTTATAATTGGAGAAGAATTTATTGGCAAAGATCAGGTTTGTCTGGTTTTAGGAGATAATATATTTTATGGATCAGAAATCAGCGGTGAGTTTTTAACAGAAAAATTCAAACAGATGAAAAATGGCCAAATTGGCGCCTTTATTTTTGCTTATCATGTTTCAGACCCTGAAAGATATGGCGTTGTCGAATTTGATGATCAGGAAGAAATCGCAATCTCAATTGAAGAAAAACCTAAGAATCCTAAATCACATTATGCAGTAACCGGCTTTTATGTTTATGATAATCAGGTAGTAAAAATTGCTAAAAATCTTAAGCCTTCCAATCGCGGTGAGCTAGAAATAACCGATGTTAATAAGGCATATTTAAAGAAAAAAAAGTTGGGCGTCATTAAACTTAAAAGAGGTTTTGCCTGGCTTGACGCTGGTACCCCAGATTCTTTACTCGACTCCGCCAAATTTGTCCAAACCATCGAAAAAAGACAGGGGCTAAAAATTGCCTGCTTAGAAGAAATGGCCTATAATAAAGGTTTTATTGCCAAAAAAAATCTTAAATCGCTTTCAGAAAAATATAAAAAGGGCTCAGATTACCGGAAATATTTAGATAATATTGAATAATCTTATGACGCCAAATCTAACAATTATCGTAGTCACTTATAACAGCTCTCACATTATTGAAAGCTGCTTAAATAATTTAAACTTCGATAAATATAAGGCCATCATAGTTGACAATGCTAGCACCGATAACAGCATCGAGATTGTCAAAAATAAATTCCCCAAAGTACAAATCATTAAAATTGAAAAAAATATCGGCTATGGCAGAGCTAATAATGTCGCTTTAAGACAAGTCACAACTGATTTTGCAATGATCCTAAACCCTGACGCTTTTATCTTAGAAAAAGATATCGAAAAAATATTGTCTTTACTACAACAAAAGCAAGAAATTGCTCTTGCTGGACCTCTATTAATGCAATATTATCCAATCCAAGAAGCTGATAAAGCAAAGCAATTAAAGATAGCGGAGTCCAATTTAATCAATAAATTTGACGAATATCTTTCAGTCAAATACATCATCGGCGCCGTTTTATTTTTAAAAATGTCAGTCTTTAGACAAATTGGCTTTTTTGACGAAAATATCTTTTTATATTATGAAGATGATGAAATTTCCTGGCGTACCATTCAAAATGGCTATCAAGCGGCGATACTCCCAGATGCTAATGGCTTCCATATCGGACATGGTTCTTCAGGCGGCGGTATCAGAAGCATCTATAAAAGATTCTGGCACCGAGCTTTATCAAAACTTTACTGGAAAGAAAAACAAAAAGGCAAGTTAATGGCAATCAAATCAGCAGTCAGATTGACCATAATATTTTTACTCAAAAGCTTTTTTTATTTCATAACTTTTAGTCTAAAGAAGGCGACTGCTAATTTCGCTTCCTGCTTAGGATCATTTTCATATTTAATTGGTCTCAAAGCATTTGATAAAAACGATAACCCAAGGGCTTAACCTATGACAACACAAAAAGATTTATCAATTATTATTGTTACTTTCAATAGCTCTGAAATTATAGAAAAATGTTTAGGAAATCTTAGTGGCAAGAAATATGATATTATAGTGGTAGATAATGACAGTAAAGATAATACCACTCAAATTGTTGAAAATAAATTTCCACAAGTAAAACTAATTAAAAATAGCAATAATATTGGCTATGGCAGGGCAAATAATATCGCTCTAAGACAAGCAAATAGCGATTTCGCTTTAATATTAAATCCCGATGCTTTAATAGCAGAAGAAGATATAGAAATTTCTCTAAAATTACTAAAAAATAACAATGATATCGCTCTTGCGACCCCAAAAATACTTAATGTTGAAGCAACTGCCAAGCAAGCTCAAACGCAATCAACTAACAATTATACCATCACTAATTTCGTGGTTGGCGGAGTAATGTTTATGCAATTGGCGGTTTTTAGGAAAATTGGTTTTTTTGATGAAGATTTTTTTATGTTTGCTGAGGATGGTGAGCTTTGTGATCGAGCAATGCAAAACGGTTATAAAAATGCTATCATTGACGGCGCGGCAGCGTTCCACTTCGGTGGAGGATCTAGTAAAAAAAGCTTGAGAACCACCTATCGCAGATTCTGGCATTTAGGCTGGTCTAAATCCAAATATAAACGAAAAAGGAAGGGCGCCATACAAACCGCCAGAGCAACTTCAAGATTGGTAATTATTTATTTTATAGAAAGTCTTTTTTATCTACTAACCCTGGATATTGATAAGTCAGTATCAAAATTTGCCTTTTCTGCCGGCTGTTTTTCATATTTAATTGGTTTAAAAGCATTTAGAAAAGATGGTACAGCAAGAGGTTAAAAATATCGCAATCTTTGCTCATTATGACAAACATAACATCATTGATGATTATGTTATGATCTATTTACAAAATCTCAAAAAATTTTGTGATAAAATCATCTTTGTCTCTGATGGTAATTTATCATCAACAGAGCAACAAAAAATTCTTCCGATGGTCAGCGACATTATTGCCACCAGGCACCAGGAATACGACTTTGGAAGCTGGAAAATAGGCTTTAACATTTTAAAAGAAAAATATAATCAAGAATTCTTGGGTGCAAATAAACTAATTTTTGCCAATGATTCTTGCTATTGTATTGGTGAGTTTGATTCTATATTTAGTCAAATTAAATCAATGCCAGATATTGATTGTTACGGCATCACCGATGGCAGCGGATATTCTTATCACCTACAAAGTTACTTTTTGGTGTTTAATCAAACTGTTTTTTTGGAAGAATTTTTTGATAATTTTTTACAAAATGTTAGTCAGCAAAAATCTAAGGAAGACCTTATAAAGGCCTATGAATTTGGTCTATCACAGCTTCTGATTCAAAAGAATAAAAAACTATACGCTATTTTTGGCAAAGATTTTATTCAAAATTACTACCATCAAAACCAGCCCTTAATCAGAAAAAAAATTACCAAAATTATTGGCCTATATCAAAGATTATTTGGTATGAGAAAAATTGTTAAGACCTTGTCCAAGTTAAGAGACTATTATTGTTATCAAAATGCTTTTTACTTGCTTATATTAACGGGATGTCCATTGTTAAAACGTACAATTACTGCAAAAGGCTTTACTTCAAAAAAACTTCTAAATTCATCATCCTTATGCAATTTTTGGAAGAAAATTTTGAGCAGAGAAACTAATTTTGATATTAATATTATTTCCAACCATCTCAGTAGAATATTCAAATGAAACCTAACATAATAATCTTTGGTAAAAATGGCCAAATTGGCTCTAATCTAGTTAGGATCTTTGCCGAAGAAAATACCAAAGAAAATAATTTTAATGTCAGATCATATTCAAGCCAAGAGATTAATTTTACTGATTTGTCAGCCCTAGATAATTTTTTAAATAATTTATCTAAAAAACCAGATTTTATCATTAACGCCGCCGCTTACACCAATGTTGACAAGGCCGAAGAAGAGCAAGAATTGGCAGATTTGATTAATCACCAAGCAGTTGCTGTTATTGCCAAATATTGCGCAAAAAGCGGCACCAAATTAATCCATTATTCCACCGATTATGTTTTTGACGGATCGGGAAATGAACCATTTATGGAAGATAACACCAAAAATCTTAAACCCCTAAACCATTATGGTAAAACCAAATTGTTAGGTGAACAAGCGATTATAAATTCTGGCTGTAACTACGTGATACTTAGAATTTCCTGGGTCTATGATGATAACCCAGATAGCAAAAACTTTGTCAACACCATCACTAAACTTGCCAAAGAAAAAGAAGTTCTAAATATAGTTAATGACCAAATTGGTAGCCCAACATCTGCAAGTTTTGTAGCAAAAAATACTATCACACTTATTAATAAACTGCTAAAATATCCAAATCGATTTCCTAGCGGAATTTATCATTTAAACAATGGCAAATATATTTCTTGGTATGATTTTGCGACTAATATTGTTGCTAATTTGAGGGCGAGAGGAGAGAATCTAAGCGTTAAAACAATCAATCCTACCAAAACTTCTGAATATAAAACTAGAGCCTTAAGGCCCCTAAACTCAAGACTTGGAACTAGTAATAATAAGATTTGATAATTTATGCTAAATAAAAGAAATTTAATAAGCAAACCACTCAAGCTACTTTTTGATATGACTCAGTTTCAACATTTTGATAGTAATGGTGGCGAGACTGGTATCTACAGAACCGCTGATGAAATTTTTAAAAAGCTAGCAGCTAGAAATGATATCGACCTTTATTGCCTTGTTGATGGATACAAAAACTATAAAAATATTGTCAATTATCTAAAAAAAACCAACCCTGATTATATAGCAAAAATAATTTATCTCAAATATCTGAAAAAGATGGCAAGAGATAAAAATTTTATTCTAAAAATTAAATCTAAATTCTTTTACGTCCTATATAACAAAAAATACAGTAATATTATAAAAAAATTTGACTGGTATTTTTCCCCATTTGATATTATAAATCCTCTTTTTTACAAAAAAATTAAGACATCGATTATTATTCACGACATGATTCCGCTATTATACCAACAATTCGCTGATCCAGAATTTACCAACTATTTTACTAAGCTTATAGCTAGTATTGAAGCAGATTTTATTTTCTGTGATTCACAATGCACCAAGGATGATTTTTTAAAATATTGCAAAAACTACGATCCTGACAAGGTTACTATAGCCTTCTTAGCTGCTGATGATAAATTTAGGCCAATTCAAAATAAAATCTTAATTGATAAGGTTAAAGAAAAATATCATATAAAAACAGAAAAATATTTTTTATCAGTCTCTAATTTTAATCCCAGAAAAAATCTTTTATTTGTAGTCAAAAACTTTCTTAATTTTATAGAAAATAATCAAATTAACGACTTGTCTCTTGTGCTGTCTGGACCACAAAAAGAACAATTTAAGCAAAATTTATTGACAACCCTAACCAAGCATCAGGCTAGTAAAATAGTTTTTACAGATTTTATAAATGACGCAGATTTGGTAGCTTTATATAATGGAGCACTAGTTTTTACCTATATGTCTTTATATGAAGGCTTTGGCCTTCCGCCACTTGAAGCTATGCAAAGTGGCGTTCCCGTTATTACTTCCAATAACTCATCTTTAAAAGAAGTGGTTGGAGATGCCGCAATTACACTAGACCCACAAGATAATGAGGCATTGACACTGGCATTTCAAGCAGTCTATAATGACGATTCAATTAGAGATAATTTATCTAAAAAAGGGCTCGAAAGGGCGAAGCATTTCTCTTGGGATAAGGTTGCTGATCAAATTGTAAATGTTTTTGTCCAAAATTAAAAATCAATATTAAAATTTATTAGATAGTGAAAAAAGTCTTAATTACTGGAATTAATGGCCAAGATGGCTCTTATTTAGCAAAAAACTTACTCGAAAAAGGCTATAAGGTTTTTGGCGCCAAAAGAAGAGGCTCGACATCGGGAATGTGGAGATTAGAAAAACTAAAAATCGAAAAAGATGTTGAGCTTATAGATTTTGATTTAATTGAGCAATCAAATGTTTATAGAGTCATAAAAAATATTGAACCAGATGAAATATATAATCTAGCTGCGCAATCTTTTGTTAAAACATCTTTTGAGCTACCAATTTATACTGCACAAATTGACGCAATTGGAGTCTGTTATTTGCTTGAAGCTGTAAGAATTATAAATGATAAAATCAAATTTTATCAAGCTTCGACATCAGAAATGTTTGGCAAAGTAACAATGATACCACAAAATGAAGATACTCCCTTTCATCCACGAAGCCCATATGGTGTAGCAAAATTATATGGTCACTGGATAACTAAAAATTATCGCGAATCTTATAATATGCATAGCTGCAGCGGTATTTTATTCAATCACGAATCTCCACTTCGAGGAGAAGAATTTGTGACTAGAAAAATTACTATTGCTCTGGCAAAAATTAAGAATGGAAAACAAGATTTTATTGAACTTGGCAATATCAATGCCAAAAGAGATTGGGGCTTTGCCGGCGATTATGTTGAAGCTATGAGATTAATGTTGCAAAACAATACACCAGCTGATGATTATGTAATTGCCACCAATCAAACCTACTCTATCAGAGAATTTATTGAAAGAGCCGCCAAATTTATCGATTTTGATATCGAGTGGAAAGGGTCAGTAGAAAATGAGGTTGGTATAGATAAAAAAAGTGGTAAAACTATAATAAAAATTAATCCAAAATACTATAGACCAGCAGAGGTTGACTTATTGATTGGCGATTATTCTAAAGCAAAGAGAGTTTTGGGCTGGGAGCCAAAAATGTCGTTCCAAAGCCTGATTGAATATATGATGAGCGAGGATTTGAAAATTTATTACTAAAAATAATAATAGAAAAACATTATGTCTAATTCAACAGATTTTAAAATAAAAGTCTTTACCGCTATTAGTTCTTTGCTTGAGGATAAATCATTAATTATATCAGATAATACCCAACTAATTGGCAGCTCTAGCCTATTAAGTTCAATGCAATTGGTAGAGTTGTGTCTTTTGTTGGAAGATCTGGCGCTAGATATAGGGTTCCGGTTCGATTGGACATCTGATGTTGCTATGTCAAAATCTCGAAGTATGTTTCGCACAGCAGGTACGCTGGATGATGAGTTTATTGCTCAAATGGAGACAAAAAAATGATTGTAGTAACTGGTGCCAGTAAAGGTTTAGGTAGATCTATTTGTGAACGCCTCTTATTCAAAAATATAAATACCCTTATATTGCAAAATATTAATGTTGGCAATAATGCAATTGTTAGCTCTGGTTCAGTTGTTTTCTCAAAAATTTTAGATAATTCTGTTGTTATGGGTAACCCGGCAAAACGTATGCGAATACTTGAAAAAAATAATTAATATCAAAATGGTCACATCAATATCATTATACAATCCCTATATTTCTGCCAATGCAAAGAAATATGTCAATGAGTGCTTAGATAGCAATTGGATATCGTCTAAGGGGAAATTTTTGTCATTGTTTGAAAAAGCATTTTGTAATTATACCAAAATCAACTTTGCCAATTGTTGCAGTAATGGCACTGTTGCAATACATCTGGCATTAATGACGCTTGATATTAAAACAGGCGATGAAGTAATCGTTCCAACCTTTACCTACGTTGCATCAGTTAATGCAATAGTTATGACTGGTGCAAAGCCTCTATTTATAGATAGCTTACCGGATACATTGCAGCTCGATTCATCAAAAATAGAAGCAAAAATCACTGATAAAACCAAGGCAATTATTGTGCCACATTTATATGGCCTTGCAGCTGATATGGATGCAATTATGGCTATTGCAAACAGATATAATTTATATGTTATAGAAGATTGCGCTGAAGCTCTTGGTACCCTTTATAAAGGCAACCATGTTGGTACTTTTGGCGATATTGCAACTTTTAGTTTTTTTGGTAATAAAACTATTACAACCGGTGAGGGTGGAATGGTTGCTAGCAATAATGAGACATTAATAAAAAAATCTATTCACATTAAAGGGCAGGGACTTGAAAGTTTAAATCCAAATAAAAATTCATCCCGCGAATATTGGCATGATATTATTGGTTACAATTATAGAATGACCAATATACAAGCCGCCATTGGCCTTTCGCAGATGGAAATTATCGAGGAGATATTAAAAAGAAAACTTTTTGTAGCACAAACATATCAAAACAACATCAATAATGATAAGGTAAAAATTTTATCTGGCACAAAAGATATAAATTCAAGCTATTGGATGATAGTTTTGATGTTTGATAATATTAAAACTACTCAAAAAGTAAGGGATGTTTTAAAGAAAAATAATATCGAAACCCGGCCATTATTTCCGCCAGTTCACACTATGGATATGTATAATACCGGAGAGCATTTTAATATAGCAGAAGATATCTCGTCAAAAGGTATTAACGTACCAAGCTACCCTGAATTAACATTAGATCAAATTAAACACATCTGTAATATCATCAATCAAACTATATGATTATTAGGCTTTGGATGGTATCTCCATTTACAAAAAATAGCGCAAGAAGAGACGGTATTGCCAGGATGCTCTATAATCTTATCAATGCACTCTTACTAAGATATAATGATATAAAAATTGAAATATGGTGCCTTGATTTTACCGAGCCTTTTATTAAAAAGGGTTTGGCACAATTTTGTACAAAAAACGTTATAAAGAAGATCACTTTTTGCCCGGGAAAATCAGATATTTTGGTAAAAAAAATTAATATTCTAGATGATGATAATGCAATTTTATTGGTTTTTGCCTATCCAGCTCTCAATTATGAAAAAATAGATTTGCGACATAAAATATTAATTATCCATGATTTTCTATGGGTGCAATATCAAAATCTTGCGGCATTAACAACGCCAGAGATTTATATGAACAATAAAAAAATGCTGTCAAAAATAAATAAGTTGGCAACAAAATGTTTTTTGACTTGTAACTCACAATTTGTTCAAAAAGAGCATATTCTTAAATATACCAGCATTACACAAGATAACACAGAATATGTCTATCTTCCTTATATCCCATATAATAAAACTACATCTGTCAAACAAATTTTGAAGAAATATAAAATTGATTTTCAATATATAATCTACCCAACCCAAATTCGTCCGTACAAAAATATCGAAATATTACTTAAATCATTGATTTTGTTAAAGAAAAAGGGATATAAAATCAAATTATTATTAACTGGCAATTTATCAGATTTTCCGCCAGCATTAATTATGGCTGAAGGAAATGATTTAATGGATGATATTGCTTATATTGAATCTGCAAGCAATGAGGAGCTTAATGTCTTATATCAAAATTGCGCCATGTGCATTGCTACAAGTTTTGGAGAGGGTGGAATGCCTTGGCCAATTTTTGAAGCTTTAGCAAATAATACACCAGTAATTGCAGCTAATATCGCAGTCACAAGGGAAAGATTAATATTTTGTGGCATTAAGCCTGAGGAATCGGAGTTGTTTTTATTTGACCCGCTAGATGCAAATGAATTGACAAAAAACATAGAATATGTTTTAACAAATAGGGATTTGGTTGCTCGAAAACAACAAACAATAAAAGATAAATTATTTTTGTGGCAATGGTCTGATGTTGCAGAAAAATATATGGAGATATTTAACCGGGTTTTGGCAAGAGGTCTATGAAAAGAAAAAAAATAAGAATTCTTTATGCCCAAGCTCACGAGATGCTTTTATATTTTCAAATCCCGGCATTAATTAGTGCTGGGTTTGAAGTAATTAAGCCATTTTCTCATATCTTATACAGAGGAGCATGGAAAACGCCGGTAAAGAAAATTGATGATCCAAATTCAGAAATAAATCAATTATTAAAAAATCAATGCACTCTAGATGACGAAACTCTTAACGCTATAAAGAAAATAGATGTTCTTGGCTTTAGTAAACTACCATTCACTATAGATAAAAAATATGATTTCTCTGATACGGCAATAGCTGATTTGACTCACGAAGAAAAACAATTAATCAATGATAATATTGATGTTATTTTTATTGGACCATTTCCAACTGCTGCTGGACAAATATTAAAGTGGTTTAATGGAATTTGTATAGTGGGATTATATGGGATAGAAAGTGGCATCAGTAATTATGAACTTCATTCCCATTCCAGACATTTGTGGGAAGATATCTTTAAGCAATATAAAGATAAATTAGTTACTAATTTCTTTTTTGATGCTTGTGTTGAAAAAGAAAATCAGGCCATTATGCCAGGCAAGCACTCAATATTTGGATCCGTATCAAATAATATAAAAAATAAAGTTTGCAACATAAGGTGGGCATCAGATAAATCTTTGCCGATAGTTAGTGTTAATATATCATATCTTCCATCCTCGCCTCACGCTCTAAAAGATTATGATTTATTCAAAGAATTTTTTAGTGACATCAAGCACATAATAATTGGTAAAAATGATATTTATAAAAATGATAACTCAATTCAGCTATATATAGATGATTATGAAGAGATGCTCAAAAGATATGCAAAAACTAGGGTTTTTATGGCTTCCTCACGCTTTAACAATCATACCAGATATACTGCTCTTGAAAATATTGCCATGGGTGTGCCGGTACTTTTTTTACAAACTTCAGTTATTGGACATCAGCTAATACAAGCTATTGGTTTAAATAGAGCAAAAAAAGCTGGAATGTGCAAAGATTACAGAGAGGCAAAAAAAAGAGCAATTAGATGTTTAAAAGATATAGAATATGCCAAAGATTTGGCTAGAAATAACCAAATTATATTAGATACAATTTTTAGCGAAAAAAAGCTTATTAATCAGGCCCAGGACCTATATTTAACCTGCGAGAATTTACTAAACAATATAGCTGACAAGCAAGAATTTTATCTAGATCAGAAAAATTTCAAAGACCAAGAGGAGAAAAAACGGACCAGAATCTTATGGGGATTTTGTCACGAATCTCTTAGAAATGAAGAATTGCCGCGTTTTTTTAAGACTGGGTTTGAGGTTATACCAATAAAAATATTTGGAGATTTAAAGTATTATCAAGGAATGAATTATGATGACGAAACTACAGATGATTATCCAAAATGGCGAAAAAATTGTACCTTACCAAGATCTATAGCTAATAAAATTAGGGAAATTAAAATTTACGATAAATCATATGGCACTAGCTGCATCGCCAAACAAGATATTAAAATTCTCAATCAATATATTGGCATTATTTATGTTGCCGCTTCAATTGATGTATCATTAAAATTACTAGAGATGGGCTATAATGGTATCATATTGCTTAGATATTGCGGTCACTATTCTGTTGGCATGAATAGCTCAAAAAATTGCAATCCATCTTGGAGTGCGATTGTAAAACTCTCTTTATATTACAATGTTTTATATTGCCCGGCGCTTCATTGTCTTCCAAGATATGAAAATCCATTAATTGGCAGGAAAGACAAAATGGCTTATATTGGATATTTAACTCGCAAAAAGTCCAATTTTATTAAATATCTTTGGAAGGGCAAAAAAAGCAAGCCAGTTTTAGGAACGGTAATTTCATCGGCAACACGGGAGCTATTCCATTATTATAGCAATTTTATCAAACATTTTGGTCATCTATCTTACAAAATTTTTGGCAAAAACACTAAAGCAGAAATGCAATTAAAAACTTTAGTTGATGATGGTATAGTTGGTCAATTAAAAAATGCTTCTGATTTATATGACCAAATGTCTTATTGTCGGGTTTATGTTGAGCTTGGTATGGTAGCGCATCATTGTCATTATACCCCAATTGAGGCAATTGCAATGGAAATGCCAGTTATATTTTGGTCTGGCTCTGGGCTAGCAACTGAAGCAATGGTAAAATTTTCCGCCACCGAATTATTTGCAATGGGGATGTGCGCCACTTGGGATCAGATGTCGGTTATGGCAGAAAAATGTTTATTAGATGTAGATTTTGCAATTGATCTTGCCAAAAAACAACGCCCTTTAGAAAATATTGTAACCGAGGATGATATTGCCACCGATATACTTAAATTCAAAGAGCAAATCCCCTCCGTATTAAAAAAGATCAAAAATCAAAACAGCAATATTGCTATTAAAGGCTTAATGTTAAGCACTTCTTTGTTTTTAAAAAGAATCAGGAATATTCATATTTCGCTAGTATCAATCAAAATATTAAGATATCTGTTGCTTAGCAAATCTAGGATAAAAAACAAATAGAGGACATTGCTTCTCGTGACTATAGTTATGCAAAAAAGAGGGATAGAAAATTATCTAAACCAATTCTTGAATCTTTAATGTTATCCTTAAAATCAAAAGCTAGATTTAAATTTCCCATAAGAATCAAGTCACCTCTATTATTAAGAGTTACTAGTAAAATTTTTGCAAAAAGCAAAAAAGAACAACTGGAGATATTGCGTCAAATCAAGCAAATTCGGAAGCAAAATAAGAAAAATAGGTCTCATGAGTAGAGTAAGCAGTATCAATTATTCAGGATCTCAGTAATAACCAAATTAACTGCTAAAATTTTAAAAATTTAATGAATATACCAAAAAATTTACTTTATAAATCAAGATGAAAATTATTCCTGTTATTTTATCAGGTGGCTTTGGCACCAGGCTTTGGCCTTTATCGCGGCAAAAAATGCCTAAACAATTTTTGAATAATCTTTTTGGTAAAGAAGCTTTATTTTCAAAAGCTCTAATGCTGGTTGGTAATCAAGATATTTTTTTACCACCAATAGTAATTACCAATGAAGAGCATAAATTTTTTGTTTTGGATGAATATGCAAAATTAGATATCAAACCACAAAATATCATATTAGAACCTTGTTCAAAAAATACTGCAATTGCCATAATGTGCGCTTGCCTTCAAGCCCAAAAAATTTATGAAAGGGAAGATGCGCAATTATTAATTTTACCATCTGATCATCTTATTGAATCAAAAGAATTATTTGAAGCTTCAATAATAAACGGTATGGAAGTTATAACAGATAAAATTGTGACTTTCGGCGTTAATCCAAGCTTCCCGGCTACTGGTTATGGCTATATTAAGAAATTACAACCTATTTCTAGCAACTGCTTTAGAGTAGAGAAATTTACTGAAAAACCAGATAAAAAAACCGCAACATCATTTTTAAAAGATGGTGGATATTTGTGGAATGCAGGAATTTTTTTATTACAAAGCAATGTTTATTTGCAAGAAGCAAAAAAATATCTAAGCCAGCAGCTAGAAATTGCTATAAAATCCATGAATAATGCAACGCAGAAAGATTGTTGCAAATCAATTAATTTAGCCAATTATATTGATGCTGATGACATTTCTGTTGATTATGGAATTTTAGAAAAATCATCAAATGTGGCAACAACCGAGCTAAAGTCAAAATGGAGTGATGTTGGTGATTTTAATTCAATTTATCAAGCTAGCT
>JACCDG011707011.1_pt1 | contig 33705 bp, 67 predicted proteins | sample 7442471 | NCBI WGS metagenome assembly JACCDG01 (sample SAMN15323444, study PRJNA562643) | freshwater metagenome | isolation source: river surface water | place: USA:Blue River Watershed | collected 2017-08-17 | reverse complement strand
GTTATGGGCTGGGAATCGTGGGATAATGACGGAAAATTTCCCCATGAAACGGTTCACTATTGGTTTACTCCTGGTGATAGAGACGCTGGAAAAGACGCAGATATTATTGGTGAAAATTGGCGACCAGGAACCGATCATAATCATTCTATGAAGGCAGCTCATAAAGTGTGTGAAATTGCCCATATTAGGTTTTATTGCATGGCTGTTCACTATTTGTGCAAAAACGAATATGAGTGGTTGTTGATTGCCCCAGAACAACGATCTCGCGCGGTATTGATTGCTTATATGGCGTATAAACTCGGCGTCATTTGTCCATAACCCTTCACAGGGTCACCAACTTTTTTCAATCTTCACACAATTGGAGTATAGAAGGTATGAAGCTAAGAGAAATCTATGACAGTAACCCTAGTTTATTTGGGTCACCACGATTGATTGCTTTTTTTGAAGCACTTGCAAGAGTTCCTCATAAACAAAGAGTTGCCTATCCTGCACTTGGAGAAATCTCAATTACTAGTGATGGGTTTATTATTAGCAATGGAAGTTTCTACGGTGATGTATCCGACTTAGAAAATAACCTAAAGGGTCTATGCCACACATTCGATGCTGATATTAGTGAGGTTAAAGAACTGATGAATAACACAACTGACTGGAGACCAGGAGGAAATGCCTACAGTTAACCCCTCACGGGGTCGCCCGGTTTTTTCAAATCTCACACAATCTGAGTATAGAAGGTATGGACAATGCTTTTGATTTTGAGATTGTAACTAGCAAAGTGTGCCTTTCTGATCCATGTTACACCAAAGATACTTGGTGCGGGGAATATGATGTTCCTGCGCTTAATGGTCCCTGGAAAGCCGAAGTGGTCCGAAGAGATAATCGAATTGCGGAATTTCGCGCATTTCACGTTGATCATTCTGCCGCCAAGATGCACAAATGTTCTACTGACTTTGGTGTAGATTCAGGTCAGTTTGGTATTTTCGATTCATCCATTTACGACCCCGAAACTGAATATGAAGATAAGGATAAGTTTTACGGTGCTGTTTGCGAACTGACGCTAAGTGACGAACAATGTGGAGTGATTTTTGGCAAGGGCTTCGTTAGTGGCTCTGGCTATGGCGATGGTGGGTATGATGGTTGGGCGGCTTACGATCATGGAAACCTCGTAAATTTCTCGATTGTGTTTATTTCTGAAGCAGAATTTGATGATGAAGGTGAGCCGAGCTATGATGGGATATGTAAATGTGGTAGTGACGAAGATAATCCCTGCGCGTGTAATTAACCCCTCATGGGGTTCGCCCGTTTTTTCAATTCTCACAAATCTGAAGTATAGATAGTATGGAAAAAGTAAAAGTCAGAGTGACCAAAAGTGACATTAAAAATGGATTCGCCAGGAGAAGCATGTCTTGTCCAATTGCACTAGCTATTAAGCGCAAAACTGAGTCTGATAATGTTTCAGTTGGTTGTGGTGAAATTTGGGTCAATGATAATTATGTGTATCTCCACCGAAAGAAAAAGGTCCGCGAGTGGGTTCGAAATTTTGATAATGGCGAGGAAGTGAAACCATTTGAATTTACCATGTGGGTGCCTTAACCCCTCACGGGGTTCGCACGTTTTTTCAAATCTCACAAATCTGAGGTATAGATAGTATGGAACAAGAGCTTCAGTTTAGTGAATCTGACCTTAAAATTGCTAAGAGTTTTTTTAACAGGGTTAACGGCATCAATTCTGACTTTGTGACCTTAGACTCGTGGGGAGAAAAGAACGATACAATTCTAATTGGTGGCGACCCGAGCTATTCTATCGTTAACACTAATGATGGTATTGTTGTTTACCGTATTACTCATCACTATTCTTATGAAAGTGGGTGGGAAGATGCAGAATATGAAATTAAATCAGGTTTACTGTTCTATATGGCTCTTAAAGTAGTAGCCATTCAAGTAACAGAAAATATCATTGATAACGAGATTATGGCAATGGATCATTACTCTTGTTATGATGAACTTGAATTTGATGAAGATTAACCCCTCATAGGGGCGGTGAGTTTTTTCAAATCTCACAAATCTGAGGTATAAGAAGTATGAAGGTTGAAAAAACTACAGTATACAATCTCGAAGAAGAAGACATTCGAATGGCGATTTGTGAAAGCATAGGAATTAGCCCCTCTGATTCAGGAGCAAGAATTCAAATTTTTCACAGATTCAAAGAACTAAATATGAACGGTGGCGGAGAAACTCATTACTTTGCTACAGTGACACATACATCAACAAATGAAAACAAAACTTAAAGCAGTTTAGAAACCATGCCCAGGAATCGTTAGTGAAGGAGAATTTGCACACTCTATGAGGGATTATTGTTGGAGTTGTGCTCCATATTGGGGAATTGTCCCTACATGCCCAACTTGTGAAGCTAGTTTACGAAATAGAAAAGGAACAACCCCAACAAGGCGGCAGTGTCCTAATGGTTGCGGATTGGTGTATTTAGAGCGGTAACCTCTTCGGAGGTCGCGCGTTTTTTTCAAATCTCACACAATCTGAGTATAGTAAGTATGGAAACCTACGTAGACATTAGGCTCGCAAACATCCCGGAGAATGATTTTGAACAAATTGTTGATTGGGCTATTGAAGGCGATGAAGTGTCAAAAAAATCCGTCAATATATTTTCTGGAGCAAGTATTTGGAAAAAAAAATTACCAAATGGGCATATTTCCACTGAACTTATTGATATCTCAATCGAAGATATTTCTTATTCGCTGTCTTTTGTTAGAAATGGCGATCACAAAATTAGCTTACTTGGTCAACATAACTACATCGGCAACATTGTTGATAGTCTTACACATGAACAACTTGTGTTTCTTCGTACAAGATTAAAATCTTAACCCCTCACGGGATTCGCTCGTTTTTTCAAATCTCACACAATTAGAGTATAGATAGTATGGAAAAGTTCACCGAAGCGGATGTCATTCTTCAAGATGCTGATTTTGAGCCAAAAACCGAAGAAGATGGACCGTGTTGGTTATCTGTTTATTTGGTGAGTCGCGCTTATGGGGGTCCAGAGGAAGGCGGCTGGTGGTATGATGAATATGAATTCCTGGGTGGAAAATCTTTCCCCTATTGGGAAGCGGCTGAAAACGCCCTTAAAGATGCCCAGAGAACTGCTGAGCAAATGACAAATAACATTGAACGATCATCTTATTACAACCAACTTGGAGACGAATCGAGTTCCTCATATCCAGAGGGGTATATCCCAGGCGGATGGTCTGACGGCGGGAATTACCAAGTCATTATCGAAAACTTTAGAGGAGAAAGAGATACTACCAAATATGCTCGCCCCCACTACGAATAACCCCTCATGGGGGGATACAAATTTTTCAATCTTCACACAATCAGAGTATAGATAGTATGGAATCGTTCTATCAAGAAATCGTAAAAAGAAACATCGAACACTCACATAGGTATTCTGATTTGCAAGTTAAACAGTGCAAAGAGTTAGATGAAGTGTTGTTGAAGTTTCCTCAATACAAAGGCGGTCTTAGAGTTAGATTTCGAAGTGAGATTGATGGAGAATTTTGGAATGAGTTTCCGTTTCTTTATGAACCTTATTGGTTAGAGCGCGGAGTAACTTGTATGTAATGGACCGCTTAAATGAAAAAAATCAGAGAAGATATTGAATTTAAGGAATATGCCGAGTCATTAGGGTGGAGGGCTATTGTGCCAACTATTGATCAAGAAAATGGTCATAATACACCTCACTTACCTTATGATTTTAGGCGCGGGGATTTTGATTTGTGGCTTACTGGTAGAGGGTGGTGTATTGCGGAGTTAATTGACAATAAATACGAAAACCATCGCTATTTTCCATATCTAAAAGACGCGCTTATTTCCTAACCCTTCACAGGGTTCGCCCGTTTTTTCAAATCTCACAAATCTGAAGTATAGATAGTATAATGAGAGAGTTTCACGAAGTTCTCTTGATGAACAAAAAAAACTTCGTTCCAATTTAGGTGAAATTTATGAAACTTTATGTATGGCATGGTGTTCTATCAGACTACACTTCTGGAGTGATGTTTGCTTTTGCAAAAAACGCAAATGAAGCACGAAAAATGATTTTAGAAAAATACCCTTATAGTTCTAGTGTTGAAAATGACCTAAAGCAAAAGCCAAAATCATATTCTAAACCAGTAGGGTTTGCTGTTTGGGGTGGTTCCTAACCCCTCATGGGGTTCGCCCGTTTTTTCAAATCTCACAAATTGGGAGTATAAGAAGTATGGTTCAAATTATTCCGGTGTTTAAGGTTGCTAGAAATAATAGCGTTGATGGACTTGGTAGATATGAGCATGTTGCTTATTTAACATCAAAATCTGAAGCAGAAAAGCTTGTTCCAAAAGAAAGCAAATACTCTGATACAATTATTTTGTCTGAAATTATCACAATTTTTGATACAGCAGAAGAGTTTAATAATAAAAAGCCACTTGAGGAACTTAAAAAGTCAGGACTTGCAAAATTGACGCAAGAAGAAAAAATCGCCCTAAAACTCTCAGACCTTTAACCTCTCACGAGGTTACGTAAATTTTTCAAATCTCACACAATCAGAGTATAGTAAGTATGGAAATCATTTCTGCAAAAGCCGCTCAAGAAAAAATGTTTAGCGTAATTGAATTAAGAGAAAATGCTTCAATTCAATTGGTGAATAAAAAGATTATTGCTGCGGCAGAAAATGGAGAAGATCGAATTACTCTTACAACTGATGAATACAAATATGCTTCAAATATGCTAGGTAGAAAGGGTTATAGAACATACAAAGACGAAGATAATAACGAAGTAGTGGTGTCTTGGTATGGTGTTATAAAATGAAAGTAACCAAAGAAAAATATGATCATATTTATGATGAAAAACACAAAGATTGTAATCATAAATGGGAATATGATAACGACGGGTGGGATGTTGGGTTGCTTGAAAACGGCGGAACATATGAAGATGAACAAATGTTATACACTTGTTATAAGTGTGGGTCGTATAGAGTTAAGGGTACAATGACATATTTTGAATCAATAGATGAAGACTACGATGACCTTTAACCTCTCACGAGGTTCGCCCGTTTTTTCAAATCTCACACAATCTACGTATAGTAAGTATGGAAATCGTATACACCACGGTCGTCGGGAGTCAAATGCACGGACTTACTACTCCTGAATCTGATAGAGACGTTAGATATATCACAAAGGCTTCACTTCGTGAAGTTATTAGTCCGTTTTCTAATGTATCTGTGAAGGTAAACCGCAGTGGAACGGAAGATGTTGAGTCTTGGGAACTTCGTCACTTTACTAAGCAACTTTCATCGGGTAATCCAACTTGCTATGAGGTTATCAAATCCCCGCTATATGACAAAAGCAAGTATGCTGACCAAATCCGAGCGATTATGTCGCCCTGCTTTGATGGGAAGAGAATTCTTGACGCTCATATTGGATATGCTAATTCTCAAATCGAAAGATATCTTAAGCCCTTAGATAAAGCGTTTAATGATGCTTGTTTTTCGGAAAAATTAGCGTGGTATCACGACCACAACGCTAAAGAGGTTTGGGAAGAGAATAAGATTCGCCGAATCCCTAAGTGTATTGTCGCGGCTTATAGGGTTATCGCTCAAGCTACTCAACTTTTGACAACTGGTGATTTTCATCCAACAGTTAAAAGTTATTCCGTTAGCTTACACGATAAGCTAATGAGAATTAAGACGATGAACCCTAATGACATTACTTGGGCGTTCTCGCTCAAGCACATGAACGATATCGAACAAGAGATTAAGGAACTAAAGACACTTTTTGAGTCCTTACCTGATAGTGTTAAATTTGCTGAGTGTGATATTCCCGCAATTGAAGATATTCTAATGGAAATTTATTCGGATTAACCCTTCACGGGGTCACCAATTTTTTTCAAATTTCACAGATTTGGCGTATAGTAAGTGTAAGAACTGAATCGCGAAAGGTTCCATTAAAGGACTGCTCTGGTCACCAGGAGTCCGTATTGCGCAAAACGTAGAAAAATAGAATCTACCAACAAGATTTTATACAACGTGAGAAAACAATAGTAGTTGGAGCGTTAGCCATCCGCTAATAGATGGTATTAGAATGGTGCCCAGCAAACGAGTCGCTCTCGGGGCACCACAATACACAACTTCTCTCTACATGACCCTTAGTCCCCCTTCACAGGGGGAGTGGGATTTTTCAATCTTCACACAATCTGAGTATAATAATTATGGATAATGCTATTATCTTATTGCAACTTTTAAGATCAACAATTCAACTAGAGAGTCAACTTTCGAGTGAACACTATGACGAGTATGAAGCAATTAAGTCACTCGTTGACAAAAATTGGGAAGTTCTAAATAAAAATGGTATCAAGAAAGAAATTTCGCCCGCTTAACCTCTCACGAGGTGACACAAATTTTTCAATCTTCACAAATCTGGAGTATAAGAAGTATGGAACCAGATGGATACATGGACTACCTGAAAAAGAAATACGGTTGGTTTTCTCAGTATTATGATGAAGAGCTGGATGAAGTTGAAATCATAAATCCGTTTAGTAGCTTTTTGGCAAAATATCAAGTTTATGACCAAACGATGGAACTCTCAATAGACGAATCGCTTTGCCTCGATATTCAAAATGTTCTCAATCGCGCCGAACGGAAGTATGGCTCTCTTTAACCCCTCACGGGGTACGCCCGTTTTTTCAATTTTCACAGATTCGAGGTATAGTAAGTATGAGCAGTTACAGCGAAGAAATGGCATTAAGTATTGAAGGCACTCAAATTGATGGCTCTAGCATTCCTGGGTATAGTATATCTGATGATTTTAGAGATGATTTTGACAAACTTCAATCTCTAGAAAATAAACTATGTCGGGCGCTAGATTGTCTAATTAAATCACGACTGCCCAATGAACTCACTCTGTTCAAAGGTATGTTTATGATTAGCTTTGGTGTGGCAGTTAGAAGTATTAGCCCAGACGGAGACCTTGAACTTTATAGCAATAATTGTGTTCACTACGGCGCATTATCACTTAAAGACAAGCTATTTCTGCTTCAAGTGCTTGAAACTCTTTAACCCCTCACGGGGTGACACAGTTTTTTCAAATCTCACATAATCAGAGTATAGTAAGTATGGAAATTGAAGCCACACCAACTAACACAGAAAATGCTTTTGAGCAATGGATGGATGAAGTAGACAATCTTTGTATGTCTGAATACGGAATGTCTATTCATGATCTTCCCGATATGGAATTCTATGACAGTTTCGATTGCGGGATGTCCCCGCGAACATTTTTTGAGGAAAATATTGGGGATGTCGATGCCCTTGAAGATTTGATGTTCTAACCCCTCACGGGGTGACACAGTTTTTTCAAATCTCACACAATCGGAGTATAGTAAGTATGGAATACGACTTCAACGAGTACAATGATCCCGATGCCACCGCTTGCGCACTTGGTGACTACAATGCGTGGGAAGATGAGCAAGTATTTTTGGATGATGAAGGCAGATGGGACGCCGAGGACTATAACGGTTACGACGATTACGAAGACCGCTACGACTATTTTGAGGACTAGCCCTCATTTCCATCCCCCCTCACGGGGGTTCCAAGTTTTTTCAAATTTCACAGATTCAGAGTATAGTAAGTATGAAGTTTAATCACCACTTCGACCCTGGACACAGTTGGATTGAGGCTCCTTACGATCTTATTGATGAACTTGGAATTAGTCACAAGATTTCAAGTTACTCATATCGTGACCGAGGAACTTGCTACTTAGAAGAAGATTGTGATGCTCCAGTTTTTATTGACGCATGGATGGCATACTATAAAGAGCCAAAGTTTCCAACAGAAGATGTCAATCATGATGGATGGGATGACCCGGAGTGCTTTATTCGAGAATTGCCAAGGTATTTTGTCGATTAACCCCTCACGGGGGTTCCAAGTTTTTTCAAATTTCACAGATTCAGAGTATAGTAAGTATGAAGATTGAATCGAACGGAAAATCTTATCACTTCGCCTTCCAACATGGTTTTATTCCAGTCATGAAGAAACCACATAGGAACAAGAAAACAGAGTACACTTCTGTAACGGTAGTCTATAATGATCAGGAATATTGTGGAACTGTGCGAAAGTACCACAAGGATAAGAGTAATAAGGTTACCGCGCGAACTATTGCACTTTTGAAAGCAATTAAGGAGTTGCCAGAAGATGACCGAAAATTCATTTTCTCAACTATTCCGATCCGAAAGGACAGAACAGTTTCTCTCTAACCTGGTCCTTAGTCCCCCCTCACGGGGGGAGGTGGGATTTTCAAATCTCACGAAAGCTGAGTATAATAGTTACTATGAACAATAACAATGAATCTGGAACGGAAATTTTAGTGGGAATAATTGTAGCAGGAATAATGGTGGCATTTTTGCCAATTGGACTTGTGTTTCTAATTCTGCTATTAATGTACCACTATGGTAGCAAGTAACCCCTCATGGGGATTGTTGGTTTTTTCAAATCTCACACAATCAGAGTATAGATAGTATGGACATTTATCTCCACAAAGAAGCCACTGGTATGATGGCGGCAAAGAAAGTTTTTAATTGCAACCTCAACGGCATGATTTGTGATTTAATGAGCGGAGTAAGAACAACTAATGAAAGAAAATTCAATGTTTACATTCTGCACTGTGAAACTTTAGGTATTCGATTGGGTATTGAGGTTGATGCAGGCAGCAAACAATTCAAAAACATGAGTGTTGGAATTGGCTTGGTAAAAAAGATTTTTAGCTCTGCGGCTGGCGTTAATCTTATTATTCAGTTAATGAATGAGGCTTACGAGAATGGCAGAAAATCCGGCGCTAAAAATGTTAAACAACAAATTCGTAACATTTTAGAGATTTAACCCCTCACGGGGTCACCAATTTTTTTCAATCTTCACACAATCAGAGTATAAGAAGTATGGCATATAAACGGAAAACAGTTGACGAATATGACATCGAAGGGGATTATGGTTATGGTGATGGTTGGGAAATTGTGACGTGTGAAGCGAACTTTAAGGACGCCAAAGCCGTGATTAAAGAATACCGCGAAAATGAACCATATGGAAGATTCCGTATCCGAAAACACCGAGTCAAAATTGAAGTTTAACCCCTCATGGGGTCACCAACTTTTTTCAAATCTCACAAATTCGGAGTATAGATAGTATGAGACTCGAAGACTGTCTAGCGAGTTTCAAGGCAGAGGATACAGTCTTAATCTGCTGACAAAAGTGGAGGATGGCACACCAGGTTAGCTACAGGTCGCCATTATTCTCAAATAGCGATACCTACGTACTATACAGAAGCACACCTAGTAACGCAAAATACATCCCGAAAGGGAAACAAAAGCCAGAAAAGTCCCTGCTAGCTTGCATAGATATAAGAAAGTAATTGACTAAATGAGATTTTGAAGCCACTACCCCTCACGGGGTTTGCCCGTTTTTTCAAATCTCACAGATTCAGAGTATAGATAGTATGATTAAAAGCATTTGGAACAGTGAAATCAAGTCAATTTTCGATAGCAAATCAAGCTATATAGGAATGATAGCGGGAGTTCTTTTCATGTTGGTGCTGTTCGCGTTTCCTGCTATCACAATTGTCGCGATTAACTACCTATTCAATACATCAATTCCAATCAATTTTTTCACATTTTGTGCAACTTTGTGGTTGATGGTTATTCTTGGTGGCGGAAGTAAATAACCTCTCATGAGGTCACCAACTTTTTTCAAATTTCACACAATCAGAGTATAGTAAGTATGGCACAAACATTCTTTCATAGTAACTGCTGGGAATCTAAGTACAGCCTTAGTCTCACTTCATTTTGTGGTCCGAGTACATTAAAAGAGCGCGGGAACCTTCAGATTACTGTTCAGGGGATGAATTCGTTTGATGAACCAACCACGTCATATATTTGCTTAACTAAAGAAGAGGTAGGGCAACTTCGCGAACAACTTGACAGATTTCTTGATGATTTTTCTGGGCTCCAAGGTGATGATCTTCAAGAGTTTGACCCTGCTTTAGTTGAAGTTCACTAACCCCTCACGGGGTCTCCAGGTTTTTTCAATCTTCACACAATCTGAGTATAAGAAGTATGGCACGAAAGTTTGTATACCCATTCGCCAAGAAACAAGAAGAAGATTTGGACCTAAGTGAAATTCGCAGTAGAGCGAAAGTCAGACATGAACGCGAACGAAGAAACGCAAAGAAAAGAGGAAGAGTAAACTACCCGCTACTCCCATATGAATGCAGTTGGGCTTATGAAATAGCCTTTGAGGAAAAAAGACGATGCAATATGAACTAAAAATTCATAGAGTTTATTGGGAATGCGGTGATGGCTGTTGTTCTGACAGCTGGGAAGAAGTTGAACTTTATTGCGACGGAAAGTGTGTATTGTGCGTTGATGTTTATTCTGGTCTCAACTCTGATTGGGATAGCCCCCAAGAAATGCTCGATTGGGTTAATAAATGTTACCCAGAATATCAACTCACTCTTTTCAATTGCGAAGTAAATTCTTAACCCCTCACGGGGCTCCACAAATTTTTCAAATCTCACATAATCAGAGTATAAGAAGTATGGAAAAAGTAAGAATTAAGGTTAATGCCAGGGACATTAAGCTCGGGAATCCAGGGAAAGCCACCACTTGCCCTATCGCGAGAGCTATTCGCCGCAAAAACAAAAATTGGGATATAGTTGTTGGGGTTAACCTTATTTATATTAACTGCAAAAGCAAAACCGTGTCAAATCCAGATAAGGTTTTCAAGTGGGTAAAGGATTTTGACGTATATAGACCTGTGAAGCCATTCTCATTCACTCTCTACCTTTAACCCCCTCACGGGGTCACCAATTTTTTTCAAATCTCACACAATCAGAGTATAAGAAGTATGGAAAAGAATCTTAAGACGTGGCGAGAAAAGAACCCATGTAGTGCAATCCATGAAAATAATGGCGCTATCCGAATTTTCCCAAACAAAGACAACGACGTTAAGGCTATCTTCAGGCTAAATGACTATGTTGTCTCTTCTGCCCTTAGCGGACCATCTTATCTGTTGGTCCCACGGCAATAACCTCCTACCCCCTCACGGGGGTTCCAATTTTTTTCAATTCTCACACATCTGAGGTATAGATAGTATGAAGTCTCTTGAACATATTATGTCTGAATTCTTTGACCATGAATCACCTGAGAATCACGTAGAATATTTCATTGGCGAACTAAAAGAATTCATCGTCAACAATTTTGAGTTTCATCCCCGACAAGCCGCCGAGATTATATCATTGTGTGATGATTCGCGCGGGTTTATCAACTTAGCTGTTGATGCTGACATGCTTGCCACGAAAGTTAAAATTGTTATGAAAGAACCAATTCATCCCGATGAACGCCCAGATTGGCAAACAGAAGAATCGACATATCGTGAACTTTAACCCCTCACGGGGTTTGCCCGTTTTTTCAATCTTCACAGAATTGGAGTATAAGAAGTATGGAAACGACTTCAATGATGCCCGCTTCAGTGGCTAGAGAAAGAATTGATTATCTTTTTAATGCAAGGTGCAAGAATCTTCTTGTCTCAGTAGAAAAGAAGATTAAAGAATCAATTGAGAACATCTATGACAACGTTGAAATCACTAATGAGGAATATAAATATTGCGGAGCCGCACTTGAAGAATTAGGTTACGATATTGTAACAGAAGACGGGAAACATTTTATCAGTTGGTAACCCCTCACGGGGTTTGCCCGTTTTTTCAAATCTCACACAATCTGAGTATAGATAGTATGGACGACGTTGAATACACCGAAGACGAGATCGAAGCGATGTATCGTGATCACTGCGAACAGCAAGAATACGACTGGCAGTGTCGATTCGGATCAACAAACTCAATTCCACCGGAGGCATTTATGTAACGCAAATCCACTATTGTTTTCCTCCTCCCCCTTCACGGGGTTCCACAGTTTTTTCAATATTCACAAATCTGACGTATAGTAAGCATGAAGCTCAGCAAAGCAAGTGTCACAACTTCCCCGGTTTTTCTAATCAGAAACTATAATCTTTTTTTGATGAAAGGAAAATATGGGATTAAGTGGACAAACTTGTATATTCACAGATTCCGTCATGATCTTGTTAGGATGGTTATTTTTGGTAGTGTTGAATCTGCTAAAAAGTTTCTTAAACAAAATCCTGAACTTGAGTCTAACTTTGACGCTTGGATTCTAGAGGTTAATCTGGAATCTTGGGACAATACCTACAAACAATGTTCCACCGGAAAAAGAGTAGAGGACAAACATCTTTGGAATACCTACGAGAATTTCATTCCTTAACCCCTCACGGGGCTCCCAACTTTTTTCAATTCTCACACAATTAGAGTATAAGAAGTATGGCACGAAAGCTCACTGTTTCCCAAAAACACCAAAAGGCAATTGCAATCCGAACTCTCCAAATGAATGATGTTGGTGTTATGATTATGGGTGGAATGAATAAAGATGAAGCCAGAGATTTTCTGCGAAGCATCGGACTTAACCCTAATCGGTATGAGGTAAAATAATGGGTACCTTTGGTGATCGAAGAGTTTTTGATTTATCGGTTCATTCACGACCAGATGGGAACTATGTAGTAACACCCAGGAATAATAGCGGAAAAGACTACATGAATTCTTGGAATGAATTCGATCATACCGCAGGTAATGCCATCGTAACCAAAGATGATTTAAGCCTGATTTACAAAAGCGGGTTGAGAATCAAATGGCAACAAAATGGTGAAGTTTGGTTAGAAGATTAACCCCTCATGGGGTTCCACAATTTTTTCAAATCTCACAAATTCAGAGTATAGATAGTATGGAAAGCTATAAAACCTCAGTTCCTAAACAAGAAGTGGAATTGGTTGTAACTTTATCAAAGAATGTGCAGGGGTACTGGGACGGTGGTCCAAAGTCAAAATTTGTTTTCAATGAAGACTTTAGATATTCTGATGGGTTAAGTAGAGTCGGCTCTTGGGGCGCGAATGGCAATAAATTGGTTCGCACCGGAAAAACGCAAAAACAAACTCTGTCACGAATTAAGGCTTCAATTCGTAAATGGGCAAAGCGAATTGGAACAACTTGTGAGTTTGAGTGGAAAAACTGCAATCAATTTTAACCCCTCACGGGGCTTCCAACTTTTTTCAATTCTCACACAATCTGAGTATAAGAATTATAAGAGGCAAAACCAGAGCGGTCATCCTAATGCAATCAGAAATGAAGTACATATGGCAATCCGACTGGTAGCCTCTTGTGTTCTGTAAATACAACCTATAGAATTTCCAAAGGAGCTGATCTATATGTGACACCTAAGCGAATAACTAACACTAAACGTTTTTTTTGAATGTATGGTAAAATCCCCTCTCAAGGGGTTACACGAATTTTTCAATTCTCACAAATCTGGAGTATAGTAAGTATGTACTTTGATCGCTTTGACATTGTAGAAGCCCATTATGCACACGCTGTTGATTACCACGATGGACAGACTTCCGACCTCTATGTTAAGCAGTGCCGGATTTCTAGATATTTCAAGCCTGGAGGCATGTGGAAGGGATACGATTCCCTCTCGGACAATGGCAAGGAGATTTATGACGCGCTAGTGGCGCTTCATCGCCGCCAGCAAGCAAATATCGACCGACGACGGAATTTTTATTACAATCTGCAAACATTGTAAGCGGCAACTACCCCCTCACAGGGGAACCAATTTTTTTCAAATTTCACAGATTCTGGGTATAACTATTGTAAGACTAAAGCTAGCAACGGTCAAGCCAGACCTTAAAGATTGGATGTAAAGTGTTCTTTGAGGATTATCTGTTAAACACTAAACTAAACAGTAAATTTATTGAGTTATAGCTGTGGATTCGACATAATATCAACCAAACTCTCTCATTCGAACTACCCCCTCACAGGGGAACCAATTTTTTTCAAATCTCACATAATCTGAGTATAAGAAGTATGACTAAGGGCATGAAGTTGACAATTCCAGAGTTTCATGATGTGACTTCTATTCTGGATAAAGAAGACATTTCTTATGATGTTTGGAACGTCGAAGATATTTTGTTCGGAGATACAGATTATGCAGAAGTCTCGGTTAAAATTGAAGATTTTGATTATTTTAAATCTTTAGTGGATGCCAATAGGGAATCTAACCTTTGAAAAGACCTTTAACCTCTCACGGGGAGACCAACTTTTTTCAAATCTCACAAATCTGACGTATAAGAAATATGGAGAAGCTCAAGATTCAAGTGACTAAAAGCGATATTGAAAGGGGAGTGAAATACTCAGGAGACCTTTGCCCAATTGGAACTTCCATTAGGAGAATTGCTTGCACAGAAGATGTAATTGTTACTCCAAGAAATTTTTACATTGATGGGAAGAGACGACGAACAACCAAAAAAATGAAGGAATTCATTTTGGCTTTTGACTCTGGACAACCAGTTAAGCCCTTCACTATCTACGTGAACCCACCAAATTAACCCCTCATGGGGCTCCAATCTTTTTTCAATCTTCACACAATCTGAGTATAAGAGGTATGGAAACCACCACCGAAGTAAGTATTAACCAACTGAGCTACGGACGAATTTGCAGGAACGGATTGGTAATCAAGTGCAATCTTGTGAGCACAGAAAAGAACCCAATGGCTGGGCTCGTTGAGATTGTTGATGTTAACAACAAAGTTAACACCACTCGTCGATTCATGTGTTCAAAACATGAGAACGCAGTTAAAATCGCCCGGATTCTCTGCGAAGATTTTGACCTCTAACCTCCTCCATCCCCCTCACGGGGTTCACCCGTTTTTTCAATCTTCACATAATTTAAGTATAGAGAGTATGGAAAAGATCAGAGTCAGAGTAACAAAAACTGACATCAAGAATGGACTGAGATTTAGAAGTGCTCATTGCCCAATCGCTCTAGCCACGAAGAGAAAATTGAATAACCAGAGTGTGCTAGTTAGTCCTAGTGGCATTCACATTAGGGCCTTTCCCGTGGAAATCAGTAATCTAAAAAAGATTCAAAAATTCGTTAATGACTTTGACAACAGCAGGTATGTCGCGCCATTCTCATTCACTCTCTATCTTTAACCCCTCACGGGGGCTCCATTTTTTTTCAAATCTCACACAATCTGAGTATAGATAGTATGAAGATTTTTATGTGGGGAGAATTAACCCCCAATCGGTGTGAGTATTTATCCGCTTCTGATGATGACACTGCCATTGTCGTTTGCGCAGATAGCGTAGAGTCCGCCAGAGAAATCATCGCAAAGGAATATGGAAAGCATGACCTTTATAAGCGTTTTCTAAATATCGTCAATCAAGAGCCCGAAGTACTTGAACCAAATCAGTTCATTGCCCTTCGCGCGGCGGATTATTAACCCCTCACGGGGGGTGGAGATTTTTTTCAAATCTCACAGATTCGGAGTATAGATAGTATGGACCTCCGAAGTTTAGTACAAGAAGTAACCAAGAAACCAATTGGTCATCATATCGGTCAAGGATTTTATTTCATCACCGAAGGACAAGCAAAACTACTTACTGACAAGTTGCCACGAGTTGGTTATGAAAAAACAATGAAGATGGGAGATAAGTGGGGGAAAGTTGTGCCATCTACCACAGTGGGAGAAACAAGTTATATTGTCAGTCGAACGCCTGATCGTGGTGAATCAGTTTGGTCAATTCGCGCCTATTAACCCTTCACGGGGGGTGGAGATTTTTTTCAAATCTCACAGATTCGGAGTATAGTAAGTATGGACGAACAACTAGAGCTATTAAAAGAATGGGAAGAAAAAGGAAAACCAAGGTTTTTTGTTGTCTTTAATAACTCAGCAAAGAAGGCTGGGTGGATTCCTGATGATGCTAGAGACGACTATGAATTTAGTTGGGGCTATTCAATTTTTGATATGTCCACTAAACTCCCAATTTGGAAGGGAACTGACGTAGCTGAGCCAGAAGACAAAAGTTTTGTGAGAGACTTTGGATGGGTCGTTGACCTACTGAACGAAGTTTGCCCCGTTCCATAACCCCTCAAGGGGTTCCTCAACTTTTTTCAATTCTCACAGAATCCGAGTATAAGAATGTAGCTACTATTGAGAATTATAAGCGGGGTATTCAGCCTCGGTTGGAGAAGATGACTAATTTTCCAGCGAAGCCTAGTCAGTTGACTTGTATTTCTCAATAGTAGAGAGAGACTATACCACTTGGACACCTAGACTTAATCATGGTCCTTGGGATATGGACGCCTAACCCCCTCACGGGGTTCGCCCGTTTTTTCAATCTTCACAAAATCTGAGTATAAGAAGTATGACAGTAAATTTCCCAACCAATGTTCAAGAGCTATTTGATTTAGCAATAAAGAACTCGGTGGCTGTTAATTACGAATTTAAAAGCGGGCGAAAAGAGGGACTTGAACTGTACGCCTGGGCAATAAAATTCGCTGAAAACCACAAACTAAATCCACCTGATATGGAAAAGTGTGGAATCTACTATCCTGTTGAGATTGAAGAGGTTGAAGAACTCAATCTGCCAATGGAACTCTTTATTGAAAACCCGCTTCTAAAAGCCCCGGTTGTAACCCCTGAAGCAATGGACCTGTATAAAGCCCTCAAAGATTCTCTTGAAAATTCAAATCGGAAGAAATGATCACTAACCCTTCACAGGGTTCCCAACTTTTTTCAATTCTCACAAATCTGACGTATAGTAAGTGCGGACAAGGATAAGAGCAATCTTACCTCCACACAACTAGCATAGAAATCTGATAAGCGGCGTCTCATTGTAAGGGACACGTTATTCTAGACTTCAGATGGTGGGCTATGTCCGTTCAGATTAATTCAGATAGGGTATGGTAAAAAATCCCTAGTTTTAGGCCCCGGGGGGGTTGTTTTTTTCAAAGGGAACCCATCTACCCCATCTTTTTTTTCATGCCCACCTCGACCGCTACATATAACATTCAAAATCTAAACATCAACGAAATAAAACAAGACTATTTTCTGCCAAAAAAATGGCCACCGGGCCTTTTTCAGAAAGGTACCTGTTCTTTTGGGTACATGTATATATGAAAGAGAACATAAAGCGCTATAAATATCCACGAACATATCATTTACCCTTTAGCCACCCATCGAGTGACGATAAGGTGATGAAAGATTATTCTTATCTTCAAGGCGAGGATATTATTGTCACTGAGAAATTAGATGGCGAGAACACCACTTTGTATTCAGATTATGCTCATGCTCGCTCTCTTGAGGTTTTAGTTGGAGAAGATAGAAGTTGGGTTAAATCTATACATGCTCAAATCGCCCGTGATATTCCTTCTGGTTGGAGAGTTTGTGGAGAGAATGTTTACGCAAGGCATTCGATTTCATACGATAGTTTAGATTCTTATTTTTATGTATTTTCAATTTGGACAGATAAGAATGAGTGTTTATCTTGGCACGATACTTTAACTTGGTGCGAGTTACTTAATTTAAAATCTGTTCCTGAGCTATATAGGGGCAAATTTGATTTAGTTATCTTACAAAATCTTGCAAAAGAGTTAGATTCAAGTATTTGTGAAGGGTTCGTAGTTCGCCCGTTAAAACAATTTAGTTTTTCAGATTTCAACAAGTTAGTGTGCAAGTGGGTGAGGGAAAATCACGTACAATCAAATAAACATTGGCGTTCACAGCCAATCGCTCCAAATGGTCTAAAAGAGAGGTAATTATGATAACAGCAAATGAAGCAAGTGCTATCGCGAAGATAGTTCAAGATGACATAAATGAGTTTGACGCTTTCCTTAAGAAAAAGGGCAATAAAAAATTATTATTTCATTTAGGTGAAATTATTAGCGAAATGGCTAATAAGGGCTACAATGTCATTTCTATAGGCAAGAAAGAGCTATTTTATCCTAAGGATCACAGTAAACTTTCTAAAAAAGAATTTAAGGATAAAATTCGAAAAGAAAATGCTCAATTAATTTTATATTTAGAAAGTAGGGGATATAAGTGTTCTTGGGATGGTGATTGTCGTTTATTTATAGAGTGGTGATCGTATATATAGGATATGAGTAATTTAGTAGATTATGCAAGAAAAGAGTTAACTCGCGCGGGTTATTTTGGTGGTGAGCCAATGGATGAATTGATGGCTAATCATGTCATAGATTTAATCACTGTATTTAGTGAGGGTGGTCATTCTGGTTTCACAGCGAGTGTAGCAAGAGGATTATTTCACTCATTAAGTAATTGTGAACCAATTTTGCCATTAAATGGCGATGAGAGTGAATGGAGTCATATTTCCAAAGATATGTATTTAGGAGATCATGAGTTATATCAAAACAACCGATGTAGTCATGTTTTTAAAGAAGTAAAGAATGGGGTTGAAACGATTTATGATAGTGAGGCGATTGTTTTTAGAGACAAAGACGGTTGTTTTACAAGCAGTGATTCTCGTAAGGAGATTGAGTTTCCTTATTACCCCAAGAAAGAATATGTCAATGTAGAATGAGAGTTTATTGCGTTTGTTGTTTAGGCGTATTTAGCACTGACAGAAATGACAATTATTATATTTGCGGCAAGTACTTTGATCACTTAAATCAGATGATTAACAATTTAGCTAAAGATATGTTTCAATCTCCTGAGGTTCCAAACTTTAAATTAAAGTTTAAAAAACACAATGGAAAATACTAAAGATTTGTTTTTGGTTTGTCACAACGAGAATTACGATCATTCATTTTGTTATTCAGACAGATTTGGTGGTTGGTATGGCGAGGGCGGTGATTGGCAACGTCAAGCTGGGTTCACTTTATGTAAGGGTGGTGTTTTGATGATTTTGATTTCAGAGGAACGTTACAGTGATTCTGAGATTATACTTGATAATCTAGTTAAAATTTGCGCGGGTGAAAACCCTTCTGATTTTAACATGAGAGTACATAGGGTTTTCAATAGTATAGATGAATGGAGTGAGTATTAATGAGTAGATTAGTTGTTGGAGTGAAGTTAAATAATTTATTAAAATTCACAGAAGAAGTTCACGAAAAGATTAAATACAATCCAGAAACTGGGGCACCATATAATAAAAAGATTGTTGTTAATAATTGTCAATTAGGCAATGTTGTATTTGACTGTGATGATTTTGATGATTTTCTTCGCAATTGGGACGAGGAAGAGTTTGGTACGTTTGAGGAGTTTTTTAAGAACAACAAACATGATAATCCTAGTGTATTAATGTGTGAGGATGATTATTATTTAGCTTATGAAATCACTGATTGTTTAGATGATGCTTATTCTATGATAGAAGAGGTTGAGTTGGAGACAGTCAGTAGATTTAAAAAAAAGTTAGAGAAGTATTTTAGAATGAAATTTGATTTAGGCGTGACTGCAAAGATTTATTTAACGAGTGCATAGTATGAACGATTACACTAACATTCCTCCCAATGAGCCCGGTTATTATATTTATATTAATCGGTATACATATTTAGTGGAAGTACTTAATTTAGGTTTGAGTTTAAATGACAAAGAAGAGCTTAAATTATATAATTTCGGCGCGCATGAGAATCACTGGGGTCCAGATCGCGGATGGCTTTGGAACAAAGAGGGGCTTTATAAAAAGATAGAAATACCAAGTGACCCAAAAGGATTGATTAAGGAATATTACAATGAAGATTAAAATAATTGAGGCACTGCGTAAAACCGAGTGGGTAATAGCAGATAAGCACATCACTCCAATTAGAATAGTGAAAATAAATGAAGAAAAACAGCAGAGAAAAGAAAGATAAGAAGATTAAGGATTTAATTTTGTCTCCGGGTGATTATGGCGGCGAAATACCAGTGAGACAAGACATCACAATTTTGCCCGCTAATGACCCTCACTCACTCAGATTGGGTTGGACTGTATATGAATTCATTGACGAGCGAGATTATCAAAGATTCATTAAAAAGAATGGGGGTAAAAAAGCTTTGAAAGAGTATCTTCATAACAATCATCCTGATCGGTTAAAAGAAACAGACTTATCAGATATATGTAGAAAAAATAGTTTTAATTATGTAAAGCCAGATATTACAAGATTTGGAACATTAAATGTTTTACCTGAATTATATGGAAAGCCATTTAATAATGGCGCTATGAATTTGATTCATGCATTAAGACCATCTGCTGTTCGCGTCACCACTGGTGAGGTTACATTAGATGCACACACATGGAGAGTAACCGTGCTTTTAAAAGATGATAACATTACAATAGATAGAATTTACCAAGAGGTAGAGTTGGGTGGTATTGGCACTGGTGAGTATGAGGAAAAATAATGTTAAAGAAAGCAAGTGAGTATCAACAGCAGAGTAAAGAGTTTTTAATTGAAGATATTAAAAAATTGGAAATTATTTTAGATAGAGTAATAGAAAGATGCATAGGTGAAGATAGAAGCTATTGCAATCACGCTTTTTACGAAGCGAATCATTACATATGGGCTGGTAATTTAGATTGGCTAAAATGGGATGAAAAGATTAAAGGAACTGTTTGTGTGTATTATTATGATTTTGAATCTAAAAGTTGGATTCCCACAACAGCGTTTGTTAATGTTGTAGAGAAGTTAGCAAGTCTTGGTTATGGTGTATCCTTCAGCACTGCTGGGATAACGATTAAAATTAATTTGGATAAGGATAATTAAATGCAAAAAGTAAATGAAATTAAAAAAACAGATGTTAGTGATTTAGTAAATACATTAGTGAATGAGTTTTGGAAAAAAATGGACCAAATGATGTGTTATAATATTCCATGTGTTTATCTCAAGTTTTACACTCGCTCAGATTTTTTAAAATATTATAATGACATCATAGTTTATTATCGTGATGATGGTTTTAAGCCAACAGAAGTTTTACTCAAGGCTATTGAATTATTAGAACACTATGGTTACAATGTTAGGTTTGATTCTGATGGAATTACAATATCATGGATAAAGGTTAATAGCTTAATTGACGTAAGATAATTATTAGTGAAAAATAATGTTAAAGAAAGCAAGTGAGTATTTTAAAACATTAAAAGAGTTAGAGGACGCAAATTACAAGAGATTATGTGAGTTAGTTTCTGATTCTATTGAGGCTGCTATTTGCTCAAAAAGTTACAGAGTTAATATAGCTGTTTACGAGGCTAATAATTTTATTTGGACAAAAGACGATTCTATAAGGCGTCATTCTCCCATAGATTTATATTATTTTAATCCACTTAGTGGTAATTATGATTTCACAAATGTTTGCAAAAGGTTATTAAATGAGCTTAAGTCATTAGGTTATATAGTTTTTTGCAATCCACAACATGGTTTAGTAATTATGATAATTGAGAATCTAGAAAAACCGGGCGAAAATTAGGTTTAAGTTCACTTTCTAAAATCATCTTTAAGTTCAATCATTCTTCTTTCTAAATCATCCCACAGATAGTCTATTCTTCCAAGTAGGTTATCTGTGGTTTCTTTTTTGGGTTTAGTTGGTTTTAGAATTTTGATAAGTATTAGTGTTATAAAAAGTGAACTAATTAAAAAAAATGTTCGTTTCATATATACATTATAAAGATTTCTATCGTATATTATATTAAGCTTTGCAGAGAAGTGCAAAGATAGGAGAAAAAAAATGAAGTTAGATACTTTAAACACAATAGATAATATTTTCGACGTTAATCAGTTATTTGCTGATTTCTTTAATCCTCGTGGTTTATTCGATTACAACAATGTAACTCGATCTAAGCTACCAGATTTACAGTCAGATATGTACGTAGAAGGAGGTGTTTTAAAACTAAACGTAAACATTCCTGGCATAGAGAAAGAGCAAGTAAAACTCGATTACAACAGTGAAAAACATAGACTAACTGTAAAAGTTAGCTCTCAGTACGAGAAGAAGGAGGACAAGCCTAATTTCTATATTAGAGAGAGAAACATATCCGAATCTCAGAGGTCATTCCAGTTGCCGTCAGGCGCTAACGCATCAACTATTTCAGCAAAGGTAAACAATGGTTTACTAATGATTGAAATGAAAGTTCTAGAAGAATTACCAAATAAAACTAGAACGATTGAAATAGAATAGTAAAAAAGGGGACTTCGGTCCCCTTTTTTCGTATAACATAGTGTGGCTAAAAGACATACATTAACTTATTCTGCGTCAGAATTCAGTTCAGATGAAAATCCGGCTCTTAAGAATTTAAGAATTGATTATTTATCTTTAAATTTAATTTTAGTTTGGATTGGAAGGCATATAATTCACGATAGCCACATTAAGTCTAAACATTTCGGCGGATTTGAAGATGGTTCAAATTTTGTTTTTTGGTTTAAGACCAAAGCTGATTGTGATAATGCAAATAACTTTTTAAATGAAATCATAGACGGCGGTGTTCCTAAAAATAGGTATCTATAAATAGATTTTTTAATTATTATCATAGGATAAGTGTAATATGAATAAAAAAGATTTATTATTGAGCATGAATGATGTTGCTGATAAGTTAGAAAAAATAGGATTTAACAAAGAGGCTAAATCACTCACTGATGAAATGATCAAAGTAGCTCAATTTAATTTTAACACTCCGGCGGCTCCTGTCTCAAACACTCCTTACAGTCTTCCAACTGGAAAAACTCCAGTTCCAGCGGCTCCAACTAAACCATTATCTCCTAGCCCTAGCCAAAGTGGTTCTATGGCTCAATCCGCAGATATATTTGGTGGGTTTAATAAATCAGTTCAAGGGTTAAATAAACTTTGGCAATCTTTTGTAAATATAGCAAATAACAAAGATGTAGATGCGGCTTTGGCAGGTTTAACATGGAGCGCTTCAGAGGTAATCGCACCACTTGAGCTTATTAAGATTAGACAAGATTCAGAGTCAAAAGCAGTTATGTCTCAATATGATACCAGCATTAGAAATAATTCTCAAGAATTGGGCACTATAGTTCTTGATGTAGCCAGAATGCAAAGATCAGACCCAAACAGGGATGTTTCTGGTTACGTTAAGCAACAGTTGCCAAAAATAAAATCTTTAATTCAGTCATTAATTGGTAGTTGCGAAATGATTTCGTCTCGATTAAAGGCTGGTCAGTTCACTGATAACACAGCTTTATTCCAGAAATATATTGATTGGGGGCAAGGTAAGACAGTAAGGCAGGTTTATGATCATGCTTTACAAAATAACTCACCTAATTTTGCAAATAATTTAGCAGCCACATTAAAAGCCAATGGTTTAAACGATGAAAATTCAGTGATTCCTCCTGGATTCAAGCTATAAATCGTATAAATAGTGTATGAAGAAATTCACTCATGTATTAGTTGGCAATAAAAACCGACCGGCGAGTAGTTTTGATTTAATTGACATCCGCGATGCATTAAATAATTTAGATGGAGAGGATATTATTTTAAGTGATCCAAACTCCATTAAGTTTGTTGATTATGAGCTTAAGGATGGTGAAAAAGTATTTCTTTCTTGTTGTGAGTATATAAGTAACGATCAAATACTTGAAGCTGAAAATGCATTAAAAGAGATGATTAATGAAGGTGGAAAATATTTTATTTCTCCTTATTACTTTAGCATCAAGGTGTTTAAGTAGGCATTAAAACTATAAAAAGGGCATATCAAAAAAAGTATGCCCTTTTTAAGTATTGTCTCCGGTATTGTCTGCCAAAATTCTTTGGATAGACGCATCTGAATACAATCCTGATGGTGTTTTAATTGGATTCGCACGGCGGAGATGTTCAATATCTAAATCTGATCCACCTTCTCCAATATGGACCAATCTTCCTTTCATATTGTTTGCCACTTGTTGATAAATTTGTTGAACAATAGGCATTCTAACTGGTCCAATTCCATTCGCCTCTACATTATCAAAAACAACATCTCCATCTTTGTCTTCCCACACCCAAGATTGCGCAATAATTTCTTGTGTTTTATTATTTTCTACTACAAAAAAAGCTCCATGAGGCGATGACTGACCATGATATGCGCAATCATCGCCAACATTCCAAGGGTGTTGACAGCTATTAGAATACATACCTAAAAACATTCCTCTAGGGTCAGATCGCGGCAAAAATCTGCCCGTTAAATTACCTATTGTAGCTGTATTATTTTCAGCCCATTTTGGTAATGGAACATTTTGTGAATCAAGATATAGTTTTTCCAGTGAACTGTATGTTAATTCTTCTTCATCTTCTTCATTTTCTTCATTTTCTTCGCGATCATTCTCATCCGAATTATCTTTATTTTCTTGCCACCATTTCGCGGCTTCCATAGCAAAGTCCATATTATTAATATGATTTCCACTCAAAATATTTTTCGCTTTTTTTTGAAAAACTATGTTAGCTAATTGATCAATTGGTAATTGTTTTTCTTCTGGAGTAAGTTCTTTCCAACCATTAGATATCATAGTTAAGGTAGTCGTGTCATATTTTCCATAATATTGTAATAAAAACAACCCTATATCTTTTAATTCTTTGTGTTTTCCTGATGTTGGAAGGATTTGGGCGGCATTATGAATATCACCATCAAATTTAGCCACCCATTGTTGCCAGTTTTTTCCAAACACATTTAAGACTCTTGGTAAATCAATGGCTATTTCGCTTCCTTCTGGGCTAGCTGACTTACCGAGAGTCTCAATTGATTCTACTGCGGACAATGGGATACCAATTGTATTTTTGTATTTACTAAAAAATATTAATAATCTGTCGTTTTCTGGTGTATTTGGAGGAAATCTATAAATTTTGTGAATGGAGTTTTGTAATCTAATTAAATTTTCTTCTAATTCATAAGTAGAGTAGTTTAAGGCATAAAAAGTTTTGGCTATTTTGAATTTATCTGACTTATCTCTTTCTAAATAAATACGGTTTCCAACATATGATCTAAGTGCCTTACCGCTGTAGTCATTTCCCCAATCGTTTTCATGTTCTTTAGCGAAATGATATGCGTTTTTATATAAATCAACCTCATTGCTATTAATATTATATGGTATATTTATGTTTTCTTTATTATTTCTCCAGGGAGTTCCATAATAAATATAATTACTTAAATGTCTTTCAAATATTCCAATAGTAGAGACGTTAATAGGCATCCCAGAATATTGATCATAAACTTCTTTAAGCACTTCAATTGGAATATTTCTAAATTTTAAATTATTCGTTGTGTATAAAATTTCAGCAAGGGCAGCAAATTGCGATGATTCTTTTTTGTATTTTTCTATTCCTATATGGTTTAGAGCATGCAATGCTGACATTACTGACTCATGTGAATTAATTGGATTTTCATTAAAATATCCGCTTTTTTTAAGCTTCAACATATAAGACATTTCTTCTGGTGTAATTTCTGGATGATGGTTTATAATATTTTCTATTACTGATGTATTTAGGTATGTTGAAGTGTCTAATACTCGATCAAGATTATTTTCGTAATAACTTGGTTCGGTGCCGATAACATCTCTTGGTTCACCAATTTTTACAATTGGTGCATAAATTTTCTTTTCATGGGGTTTACCAAATTCTCGTTGATGCTTTAACATCCAATTAATTATAGTTTTAGACCTAATGTCTGATTCAGAATATCTATCAACGTCTATATCTAACGCTTTTTTAAAAAGTGATATAGCTTCTTTATTAAAATAATCTGCTAATTTATAGTTAGACTTTACATCTAAATGATCAGCCACCCGAATAAAGTTATTTATTTTAGTGGCTTTACTAATCATATTTGATTCCTTAACCAATTTATAGCTTCGTCTCTATTAGAGAATTCCCCGTTTTTTTGTGCAATCCATGCTCTATCTAATATATCTTTTATTTGTGGTCCTTTTATTCCAAGTTCTAAAATATCATGTCCATTAATAAATGAAGCTGAAGATTGCATTCTTTTATCTAACCATTGCAATGCAGTCTCTCTATCTCTTAAGTTGTCATTAAGAATCATATTTCTATGTTCTCTTAAGACTTCTCCTATTAACTTGCCACCTTGTCCGCCAGTATATTTAATAACATCTTCTCCCCTTAATAAATCTGGATGTTTCTGGTGATACACATTATGTTGTTTTGCATATTCGCTCAAGTCTTGCGCTTGTTGTGGTAATTCTTTTGGCAAAGGTGGTCTACCAGAATGATCTGCCTCAATTAAAAGTTGAAGCATTCTTATATTACTTGGATATAATCTTTCAGCTAATTGTTTTACAAATGAATCTTTCTTAGGAGAGTTTGAGTGATGAATATGATTTAAGTGGTTTTCTACAAGTGGCACAACTTGGCTAATAATTCTACTATTAACTCCTATTGACTGTAAAAATTCTCTAGCCATTGGTCCACCAGCTTCTTCGTGACCATGTGAAGTAATTCTATCAACTCCCTTTTTGTTAATTACTTTTGTTGTTTTTGGTTTTGCAAAATCATGTGCTAATGCGGCATATAAAAGAACCTGCCTTTCTTCTTCGCTTAAATTTTCTCTATCTGCTATTTCTGCCGCCGCATTCATAACATGAGCCGTATGACCTGCAACGTCTCCAATATTAACTAGGATGTGCGTAGATACATCGCTAATATTATTGATATGGGTATCAACATCACCTACACCACTAAGATAGAAGTAAAAGACTACATCATTATTAATAATAGAGAATTTAGGATCAATTATGTTGGAGGATATGCTAAAATCTCCGTTCCTGGAAGAAAACCTGGAACTATGTTTTTGCATAGATATATCATGATTCTTCACCTTGGCAGAGAGTTGCTTACTTCCGAGCACGTTCATCACATAGACGGAAACAGACTTAATAATTCCATTGACAATCTCGTTGTCATTGATGGAAGGGTCCATAATAGAGAACATACTAGAAACAGGAACCTTAAACATGACCCCGATAATTTCACTTGTTTGCTTTGCGGAAAATCTGAATTCACCCACAAAGCGTTTGGGTGGTGTGAAAGATGCTGGAGAATCAATCAATGGAGAAAAAAGAAAGTCACCAACCCTTGTGTTATTTGTTCGCGGCAAATAACCAAGAAAGACCCCAGGCTTGATTTGAAGCTTTGTATTAGATGTAATATTGCGAGATTCTCCGCGTGTAGGGTCTGCAATAGAGCTAAGAATGAACTGCCTAGAAAACACATTAATGGGTTGGGCTACTGCCACGCCTGCGCGGAAAAAATCAGAAGGCACAATCGTGAATGACCAGCCTTCAGGGTGATACTCTGAATCTTGGGGGGTATGATAAAGATCATGTATCTCAGGAAAATTCTCTGACCATTCTGTGTCATAAAGAAATTGAATAGCTCTGCCTGGTTCAACACCTTTTGTTACTAATTTTTTAAATTCTTGTTCAACTCTTTCTTTTGGAAGGTGTTGATATTGGTCTTTAATAGACTTCATTAGTTCTATAGTTTCTGGGGCTAAATCAAATCCATACCTACTTGAGAATTGCAAACCGCGCAAAACCCTCAATGGGTCTTCGGAGAAAGCTTCAGATGTGTGTCTGAGTATTTTATTATGTAGGTCTTTTTGCCCATTAAAAGGGTCTATAAGCTCATGTGTTATTGGATCGTAACTTATGGCGTTAATTGTGAAATCGCGCCTCTTTGCGGCTTCTGAGGGGCTTAAATCACTACTTACGGTAACATCGAAGTCTGTATGTTTAACTCCTGATTTAGAATCGGTTCTAGGGAGTGAAAAATCGAAGTCTAATCCGTCTGGTCCAACAAATTTAATAACACCGAATGACTGACCAACTAAGTCTGCTTTTCCATATTTAGATAAAATATTATTTAAATCATCATATGAAACTCTATACACTTCAAAATCAATATCTTTTGGGTCTTTCCCTAGTATTGCGTCTCTAACTGCACCACCTACAACCAATGCTCTCCCGCCGATTTGTTTTATATCTGACAGAATTGAATATACATAATTTGGTATATTTATGTTTAGTTTATTGGTTGTTGCTATTTTGTACCACATTAACGTATATTTTCATATGTAGCTGGATATAGGTTTTCGTCGCCTAATATTTCTTGAAGTCTCATTGTTTCTGGGTCGGGTTCATATGGTTTCCCTCCAAGAAGTGATATTAAATACGCTATTTGTTCTTTATCGCCTAATGTTTTATTGTCTTTATATAGTAGGTCAAAAAGAGCATGACGATCATCTTCTTGCCTTCGTTCATCGTCGCTAGTTTGCTCAATATTATCTTCAACATCATAATTGTCGGCATAATAGTTATCTATATCTCCCCAGTCTTCATTGTCGTGGTTGCTCCAGCTACCATCTGTTGCCACTTTAATAATCAGTGCTTTTTCTATAAAGTCCGACTGTTTATAGAGTCCTTTTTGGTCAAATTTATTAATTATTGATAAAATTTTAGCTATTCTTTTCATTTGTCACCACTTTAAGAATCCAAATCTTCATATCCATCATTAAATCTAAAGCTGTGCCTATCGTCGTATTTTTTTGTTTTTTGTTTTTTTGGTAAGCCAGTGTATGGTCTTCTTTTGTATTTAACATATGATGAATCTGGGTTTTTGTATTTAATTTTGTTCTGATATTCTTCTATATCTTCCTCCGGTGTTGATCCTCCATTTTCAATCATATACGACTCTCTTGTTTTTTCGTTTTTCATTGCATCTTTGGCTTCTTGTATTCTTTCTTTATAAATTTCATCTAGATCAGTGTTTTTTTGGTGTGATTTTGGTCTGCCTATTCCTCTAGCTGAGCCTAATCTGTTTTTTACTATACATGGTCTATCTGTAACTAATTCATCAAAAGTTTTTTGAATCCATACTCTTTTTGGATCAATTGGTTCCACTTCATATATATACCAATTTTCATTTATTGCTCGTTGAGCCACTGTATAATGTGGTTTTGGTGAATCAGTAAGGTAAATTAATTCAGACTGTGAGTGATTAAAATTAGGCTTATAATTAGGTAAATTAGGTGATATATAGTCACCGGGTTTAAATAATTTAGGTGACGCATGATAGTATCTTGTTTTTTTTGAAAATTTATACCACATTATTTTATCCCCAACAAATATTAGATTCTGATTGAATAGCCTCTTGGCATAATGATTCTAATCTTAAATTCATTCTTGAAATATAATCTTCGTCAATACCAAAATCATAAACTTTTGGTCCAGTTGCGTTACCTTGATCATCAGTTTTTTGAGATATCTCATCTTGCACTGTTCCAAAATATTTCATTGGCGCTTTATCAAGCGCTCTCATAAAGACCATAGGGTGTGCTGATCCTGACCAATCAAGTTGTAGTCCTAAGTAATCTTTAAAATATCTTTGAAAATTACCATTAGCTATATTAATGTCATTTTTGTCAGCTTCTAAATTTTCCCCAAAAATTGATATTTGAGCTTCGCCAACATAAACCTCAACATAATTAGATTGTCCTGTTTGCAAGCTCATCTTCCAATTAGGAGTTCTTGATTGAGCTTTTGCGCCAGTAAACTCTTCAAATCTTTCTATTCTTGCAATCACTTCTTCTAATGAAACAAAATCTGAATAATCGCCTAATATTTCTTTAATTTTATCATAATCTAAGTCCCCGAAATATTGATAGCCTATGTGCCAGCTAAGTTTTCCTGGTTTTTTATTACATATTGACAAATTAATAGACATATTTTTATATTATGTTTTTACACTTAAAATAACTTCTAGGTTAAGTTAATAAAATATCATAAATAATTTAAGTGGATGTATATGATTTAATTTTAGACAAAGGTATTGTTGGTGCAATAGCCTATGCTAATAAGATAGATCGAACTAATTATAGGTTAGCATCTAAGATAGATTTTGCTACTCAAGATTTATTAAAAACCGCGCAATTTCAGCAGATGCAGTTTATGCAACCAACTGCCCCTCCCGCGCAATTAGCCCAAAGTGCACCAACTGCTTCACCGCAACTCATGGGTCCAGAAAAGCAGATTACAGATGAAGAATTGGTTAGAGTTTTTGGACCAGACATATTAAAGGAGAAGCCGGTGCAAGGTGGTCCAGATTGGTTAAAAGTAAATAATACCTGGGGCGATTTGTTAAAAAGTGGATTAGCTATGGGGCTCACACCTCATGCTACTAGAGACTGGGTTAGGTTGATGAGTCTTAATAAAATTGCTCCATTAGTTACTGAACTACAAAACCCCAACTTAAATACATTTGTTAGGGCTGAGAAAATAAAAGAGTTAACTGATATAATTGATAAAGCTCCAGGTCCATTAAAAACATCTCTTTCTAAAACTCCAATAAATGTAAAGGGTGATTTGATTAATAAAATTCTTTATTCTACCAAAAATCCACAGTTTGCCGACGATGTGCTTAGAGGTGTATTAGATAGTTCAACTGTTAGAAATGGAGCGTTACATCCAATTTTAAAAAGCAACACTTTATTTAAACAAGAGATAGAGCGTTTAGTTAATCAAAAGCTTATTAAGGTAACTGATCTTGCTGGAAAAACAATTCCTGAGTTAGAAGAAATGATAATTGCCAACAATGGTACAGTTCCAAAGTTACCACTTTTAAGGAGAGACCCACGAACGGTAAAGTTTATAGTTGAAGCGGGTGAGGGCGCAAAAGCAGGCAAGATTGGAGGTTTAATGGAAGCAGCCGCACAGAAATTCCCATTTCTAAAAACCGTTTTACCTTTTGTTGCAAAAATAGCCGGTCCTCTTTTTGTAGCTTTATCTGCAAAAAACTTATATGACGATTATGTAATGTTAAATGGAAAAGTTGACAATAAATGGTGGTGTGAGTTTTTGGCTTGTTTGGCGTCGATTGCGGCTTTGGTTCCTCCGCTTACACCAATCGCTGGACCGATAGCTTTGGCTCTTAATGTTGGGTGTATGTTTGTTGGAAGAGAAGAGAAAATAGACCCATCAAAACTAATGCCATCAGATTATAAGAAAAGAATGGGTGACATTACAAGGGAACAGCTTTCACAGAAAGATGTTGGAATGGTTGATAGTTTGTTTAGTGAATATTCTTCAGATAAAAAACTATTACAACAATCGTTTGAGGCAATCAAGGGTAAATTCGATAATCCATTAGACGCTGGTGCCTACCTAATGAAAAGATACAAAGAAATTGGTGAGTCTGGAGAAGTTCAGCAATCCCCTACAAATATTGAATCACTTAGAGGTTCTCTTACACCAGAACAATTTAATTTAGTTAAAAGCACAATGCCTGCGGCGGCTTAACTATTTAAGTGTTAATAGGTAGTTGAGTTTGTTTAGCGCAGAAAGCATTTCGTCTTTTATGTTGATTAAATCTGTATCTTTTTCAGAAATATCTTTCAATAAATCTTCATTAAGGACATCAACAAATGCTTTTATCATATCTTTAGAATTTCCGTCATAATTTGACAATGATATTGTGAATTTATTTTTAGATTTAATTCTTGAATTTTTTCCCATATACACTTCAATAAACTCATCAATTAGTCCATCTAGTGTATTATATGTTTTTCCAAACGCTTCGTGTTCAGCAAAGCTTTCTGTTTGCCAATGATATACTTTTAATTGGTTTTGCAGTGTAAGAAATAATTCAATTAAGTTCACATTTAGTTTTTACAATTACATTTAACAATTACCTTATAGGACTTTTCGTTAAACAATTAATATCTTATAAGGTATGGGAAAATACAGAAGAAAGCGCGGAAGTTCAAAAGGGGAATTTGCTATTCGTAAATTTTTGTCAGAGAAGGGAGTTAGGTATATTAAACAAAAAACTTTTAAAACGTGCAAAAATGTAAGACTTCTTAGATTTGATTTTTATTTACCCGATTTTAACATTTTAATTGAATACCAAGGGCGACAACATTTTCATCCAATTAAGAGAGAGAAAAATTGGACAGAAGAAATGTCAATAAAAGAATTAAAAAAAATACAAAAAAATGATAAAATTAAAAAAACGTGGTGTATAAATAGTGGTAAAAAATTAATTACAATTAAATATAATTCAAAAGATATATTTAAGAAAATAAAAAAGGAGATAGATTAATTAATCTATCTCCTTTTTGCCACTAATGATTAATCTATCTAAGGACCAGCATCTTTTCGTGACCGACATGAACATTTGTATCAACATAAGCTTTTATCCCCATGTCTTTTAGTTCCAGGAAGAAACTTGCGTCCTCACTTGAGAAGTCATAAATTGTTCCTTCCTTTAATTCGTGGAAAATTGGTTTAAAGAATGGGTATTCAAATTTCTCAAACACTCCCGACCTTATCAAACACCACCCAAATCCTCCATATACACATTCTAGAAGTCCGTCTTTTTCTTTTACCTCTTTTGTTTCTGCTTTATCTTTAAGTTCCTGTAGTGTTAAGAATTTAAATGAACCATTTTGCTGGAAATAATCTTCATCCCATTTGTCAACAATTGTTGTATGGTGCCCATCAGCCATTAAATATGTCCCTAGTAAAACTTGTAGCTCTCTTTGTTGCTCCATTCTTTGTAAAAGCGTAAAGAAATGTTCTGGCTCAAACACGATATCTGAGTCAATCCACATAATATAGTCATATGTAATTTCTTCATTAAATGGTTTTTGATGTCGCCCTCTTAATACGTGCGCTCTTAGACAAGCTGATCTTGCATAATACACCACTGGGCTATATGTGTTAGAAAGCACAAACGGTATTTGATTTAAATACAAAGCGTTACATAGTTTTGTCCAGCTTTGTAAAAAGTTTGCAGTAAACTCTCTACCTGGTATACAAAAAACAACTTTAACATGCGGTTTGCCTTGTGGGGCTGTTGCAGTGTTTTGGGCAGCGAACTGAGTGGCGATTTTTGATTTTTCCTCTATAGGTAGAGAGTCCATTTTAAACTTCATATGTTTATTTTACAACATTTTTTAAATCTTGTTGTCTTTGTTTTCTCTTTCTTCTTTTCTTAACAGAAGGCTTTTCATAATGCGCTCTTTCCTTAAGTGTTTTAAGGAGCCCATCGTTTGTAACTGCTTGATTGAACCTTCTAATTGCCGAATCTATACTTTCTCCGTCTTTAACATAAATTGCTATCATTTTTATTATCTCCTAAAATATTTGTGCTGGTTTTGATTAACATAACCCCACTATCGTCTTCATTTGTTCCATCAAAAATAATTTCTGTTTCAGTTAGTTGTGAAAGTTCTTTCACAAAATCATGTGCATTCTCAAAAAGATATTGGTCTATAAAATAATAAAATCCATCTGAAAAAACCATTCCATAATGTTTTTTATTTAAAAATTTAACATCTCTTATTGTCCTTAAATCATTTACATTAACACCAAATGCATCAATTAAGCTAAGTTGGTCAAATTCTAAATAATCTTTAGGGTCTTCAGTTTTCATTATTTTACATTCAAACATCGGGATTCTCTTTGGTTTACTTTTATAGCCCCAGCGTTTATTTCCTAAATAAAACATTGGGCTGTACTTTTTGTCAATAATCAGTCTGATCATTCTACCAGGAAACATGCAATCAAATTTGTCAGCTAAAACCGACAAACCGGTACTAGAGTCCACTTCGATGCACATAAATGGACTATTTTCTTCGTTTATTTCTGACATCTTTCTTAGTATACGCTTAAATCTTGAGCGGTTATTAAGTTAAGTTCTTGTATATAATTTGATTCTAATATTTTGTTTTTTGTCAGATATAAAATCCAAGCATCTTTAATATAATCTTTTCTAACAAATATGCCTGAAATTTCTCCAG
>JACCDG011106651.1_pt1 | contig 33711 bp, 42 predicted proteins | sample 7442471 | NCBI WGS metagenome assembly JACCDG01 (sample SAMN15323444, study PRJNA562643) | freshwater metagenome | isolation source: river surface water | place: USA:Blue River Watershed | collected 2017-08-17 | reverse complement strand
TTGCTTCATTCATGGCTTCACCGGTGATCATGTTACGTCGTTTCGCCTCAATCTGAAACTCTTTGAAGAGTTCTTCATCGACGTTGCGAACACTAATTGTCATACATGTTTACAAGATTACATTGTTTAAGAGTTTTGCTAAATTACTATATGGAAGTGTAATGAGTGAACTGTAACTCATCTTGAGAATTCTGCTTGGTGATTGCCGTTACGTCACTGACGCTCGAGGTAGATTATTCGCAAATACCAAATGTCACTCGCGACAAACAAAACAAGGAGCGGGAACAAGTCAGCATCAAAGGCGGGGAAGATCCATGAGAGTGCAAAACCGATAATTGCGCCTGCCGCAATGGATGCCAGTCCTACTTTCCACCACGAGCCTGGTTGTCTTTTGTTGCTTAGTACAACAAACACGATGAATCCAATGAGAAACAAAGTGTCAAGGATTTCAAGAACAATATTCATGAACTAGTATTCCGATTTTAATTTATCAACGCTTTGGTGCTTGGCTGTGTGTCCAGAATTCTTCAAAATATTGTTTGAACGAGGCGACTATTCCTTCATTAACTATTTCTATTGCAATGGGATCGCTTTCCATGCCGATGACAACCGTGTCTGCATAAATCAAGAACCATGCCGGAGTGCGAATATTTTCTTGCATGTAACGCGCATCGCACCCTTTCAATGCATTGCGCCACCGTAATTGCTCTGCGTCGGCATCACTATGAAAGAGCATGCGGCAGCGAATTCCTGCCGCTGCTCGTCGTTTGTGGTCTTTGTGCCAGTATGCGTGGTGGTAACCAGGAACTTTATCTGAGACGCCCAAATAGCAATATTCTTCGCCTCGTTTGAGTTTATCATACGTGTGCTCATGAACTGTGATTAGTCCTTTGAATCCTGAAAAAACATTTACAGAATTTTTTGGTGCATGTTTGCTGAGCAGCAGTAACTGGGGTAAGAGAGTTTCTACGCTCTCCCTGTTCTTCTGTAGTTGTGCTTTGCGCTCGTCAATGTAGTCCAGCAGACGTTCCGGTTGGGCTGCTTGATACTGTGTTCTTTTTTGTTTTGTAACGGTTGAGACTAATCCTTTCGCAATAAGTTGCTCAAGGATGTGTGGAACGAACGAACGTGCTACGCCTGATTTATTGATAATCGGTCCTGTGGTACTGGCCCCTAATTCGATAAGTGCGAGATATACTTTGCTTTCTCCTTCGGTAAGTCCAGCATCACGAAGCACTTGATATTTCATAGTGCCTACTAGTACTGGTGGGTATATATTGATATTGTTCTATTTGTAACCACTTCTACGAAGCATCATGACCTCACAAGCTACTCTCAGTCGATCCATTCTCGAAGAAAGTCAAAAGCGGACGTTTCCGTACTCAATGAGTTATGCCGGATTACACATAGAAGTCGATAGAAATGTATTTTCCGCAGCAGATTTTCATGGCTGGCGTCTTTTTACTCCTCACCTGCCTGTCCGTGCAGGTCAGCGCTGGCTTGAAATTGGTCCGGGTCCGGGCATTACAAGTTGCTATCTGGCACGCGAGGGCGCACATGTAGTTGCGCTTGACATAAGTCCTGCTGCTGTTACTAACACGCTCAGAAATGCAAAGCGAAACGGTGTACACGTAAATGCGTTTGTAAGCGATATTTATTCCCAGCTTGATCCAAGCCAAAAGTTTGATGGTATCTATTGGAATTTGCCATTCATTCGCATGCCGGACAACTATGAGCATCGCAACGTGCTTGAGTATGGTTTATTCGATCCTGGTTACAAATTTACTGAGCGATTCTTTGCTGAGGGAAAAAATAGATTGACGTTGAATGGTAAGCTCTACGCCGGTTTAGCTAACTTCGCAGACACGAATGCTGCGCTTCGTATTGCTCGTGAGCATGGCTTTACGCATCACTTGATTGCATCCATGAGCAGCGAAGAAGGCGTTCCCGTAGAATTCGATTTATGGCAGTTTACGCGATTAAGTAGCACGTGAGGTCCACCACTTTCGCCGTAAGCTCCTATTCCAAAATATAGAATCGCTCACCAGGAATATCATGAATACGAACAGAGCGTCCGTTCTTCTCTGCCCAGCGCTCAACCCAGGATCGTTTTGACAGTTTTATTTCTCGATTTCCCCCAATCGTTGCTGTTGCAAATGACACAATCACTCGTCGGGGTTTTTCAAAAAGCTTGTCAAGGAGTTTATCGCTAAAGCCGTATTTCAGACGTTCAAGTACGTCGGTTCCTTTGAAGATGAAGACCGTATCAGCATCCGGTAATTCAGCAATATTGGTGACGTCCATTGCGCGTGCTGATCCGAGAATTCCTTTCTTTTCAAAAAAGAGTTGCACAAAGTCCATAAGTTCAGGTGATACGTCGACTGCGTGATAGACGGGCGTGCAACCCAAGTACTCGTATGAAACGGGGTTAATTCCGCAGCATAAATCAAGGATTGCTTCAGGCATTTTCTCGCCAAGCAGTGCAGGATACAAGTCGGAGTAGTATTGTAATCGTTCTTTTGTACTGCGATGATTTGCAAGAATCACGTCCGTTGGAGAATCAATTAATTTGCGCAAGTCGTGTTCAAAGACAAACATTCCCACAAGGACGCGGAGTTCTTGGCGGGCCCATTTCTTGAGTGGCTCATACGCTGCGGTGCGCATGAATCCTGGTTCAAGTATTTTCTCGACTAACTCTGGTTTTTTGCGCAAGTATCGTAGTACGACATGTTCAGTGAGTTCTGCAGAGACGAGCAGTTCTTTCTTTGCCATGATGTCTTTGATAATTGCAGGTGGAATGAGAACACTTGGCAATGGGGTTGCAGGATCGAACGTATCGCGTTTGACACGGTGCGCAGATTTACCGCCGTTGCGTTCTTTGCGCTTTACTGCCTTGCGGCGATCGTTTTCTCTCTTGCGCTTGGCGTGGGTGCCTGAGGCCATGGATGCAGTGCGTCATGCAGGCTATATAAATCTGCGTCGTTAAATGCATCTGTTAATAAAATTATACGAAAAGATTATATTTTTTGAATTGAACTCAAATAGATGGTAGAAGTTGTTCAGCGTGTGCAGAAAATTGGCGGCTCTCTCATGGTCCGCATCCCTAAAGACATCGCAAAGTATTGCAACATAAAAGAAGGGGATTGCATAAAATTCGAGCCAAAGAAAGATTCGCTTGATTTGTTTGGCCGTTTCCCTGAGTTTGCATCATGGAAGAAGGAGGATCCAAGTGTCCAATCAAAACTCGCTTAAGCAAAAAAGCAATCACCAGCGTTTCACACCAGCGATTCCACCGAGTTTGTCGATCTGCTCGCCGGCTGTCGTATCTAAAACATGTACAGTCGTCTTCATCTTCTCAGCAAGTCGCAGCATCGAGGCAACGCGATCATAAAACTCTTCTTCGCGCGCTTTTTGCAAGAGTCGTGTTGTTAGAAGTAAATCTTTCAAGGCGCCAGCACTCAATTGCATGGACACTTCTTCGATGCCATAGCATGCTTTATCGAGACGAATTGCACTCATAAGTTCATCTACTACGGCAGTTTCTTGACCGTACCTCTCTTCGGCAAGTACTGCCTTGAGTTCAGGTCGTCGAACAAGTTCAGCAAGTGCTCCTGGTCCGCTTGCACTGACGGTGGCGGTTACAGTCTTTGATCGCAACTCGGTTGGAATATGTTCCATCACATACTCTTTGAAAAACGCAGGGGATGCTACAACGATGTGCGCAGGTTGCAATCGTTCAGCATACGCAGCAAGTTGCTTTCCGATTTCCCCCCAGAATGGTGTGCCTCCATCATAGCCTTTCTTTGGCACGTCGCCTTTGATTGTGCTCAGAATTTCCGGTTCGCGTTGTAGCGCCGCAAACGTTGCTTCTTCTCGATCGAGAACGAGTAGGAGAATTGTTTTTCCTTGTTTCTCTTGCAATTTCTCAAGCTGCCAACTTAACCATTCCTTGTGCACTGTCACGGTGTCGTTTGCGTCGAGTGCAATGGTGTGGTGCGCGCCTTTGGGCACGTCTTCTGTGCTCTCTGTAATGATGCCTGACAACCGAAGCGTTTCTGCAGCAAGTTCGACGCGTTCGAGTTGCACGCTGAGTGTTACTGGCTTGCGAACAACAGTGTCTTCATTGACTTTGAGCTTGCGCTCTGTTCTTGCGGTAACCACGTCGCCCGATTCAAGCAATGTCGAAAGTCGCCAGAGGTCTTCCACGCTTTGTGGCTGGATGTGTGCAACTGTATGTTTCGCATCAATTTAGAGGAGTCTCATTCGACGGAAGGCTGGCAAAAACATTTATAAACGTTGTTGCAGGCGGTCGCATCACTTATGAACTGGCAGAAACGGGCACAATCCGGTGCCGCGATACTTGTAGCGTTACTCGCAGCGCTCATTATTATTTATGTGCTTTTCTTGCCAGTCGAAGAGCGCGCTGCGCTGCTCGGTACGGGCTCTCCGGGGACAACGCCAAACCCTGACGGCTCGCCCAAAACTGCTCTTTTAGTTTTCACCAGTCCTGTAGGTCGCGTCTATCTCCCAGGTGTCCCTGCGATTGATCACGATTTGCCGAGCATGTCGATTCGCACAGTAGAATCTGGGAATGTTGTTGCAAGCGCTGACACAGTAATTGCTCGCAACAACGCGTTCGAGAAACAAACGCAAACCCTCACTTTCCTTGCTGATCCTGCACAAACACGCAATGCTGTTCTGTCCATGAATCTTGTAGCAAAGACGGGTGGCCGCGTTCGAATCTTGCTCAATGATGCAGAAGTATTCAATCAAGACGTACGGACACGAAGTATTCCTCCAATTCCGCTCAACAACTTACAAACGTACAATAATCTCACCTTCGAAGCAACAACCGTCGGTTTTGCATTCTGGAAGACGAATACCTACACGCTCTCCACCGTCAAGGTTACAGCTGACGTGACAGATGTAAGTGCTGCATCGAGTCGCGGCGTGATTTCGCTTGATGCAGAAGAATTCGCAACCCTTGAGAATGCCCAGTTATCATTTATTCCTATCTGTTATCGCGATGGTGATTTGCGTATCGTGCTCAACAGCGTTGAACTCTATTCAGGCATTCCTGATTGCGGCGCCCTGAACACTATTGAGCTTGCACCAACGCGTTTGAATGCTGGTGAGAACTCGGTGCAATTTAGTACGACCAATGGAGACTTCCTTATTGATCGAGGCCTTGTGCGAACTGAGGGAATGGAAGTAGAAAATCGTGTGTTCCACTTCACGCTTGATCCAGCAAAAGCGCAAGGAAAACAAGTGAATTTGCGAATACTGTTCGCAGATGCAGCAACGCATACAGGTAGTATTCTCATCAATGGCAATGATGTGCCGCTTCGCGCACAGGACACCATCATTCTTCCTATTACGAGCTATGTGCGACCAGGCGACAATACGCTGTCGTTTGAAGCGGTCGGAAAAGACTTCGAGGTCGTCAAGATCGATGTCCTGCTTGTTTGAGAGCGAGGTGATGCGCTTGTGTCAGACGGTTTAAGAGATCGTCGCGAAGAATTGCATCGAGCTCCTTTTGTTGGCGGATCATTTCTCCTTGCAATTTTCGCATTTGGGTTGCTCGCCTTACACACAGTGGGCTACGGCGCTGCATTCAATCCATTCATCTTTGTTTTGTACATCATCTTCGCTCTCGTGGCGTTTTTCGTGTATAGAGACAGTCGAGACGATAGCTTCAACTTTGGGCGATTATTTGTATTCTTTCTCATAAGTATTGCAACTTTTCTATGGCCTTGGTTAGTTAAATTCGGTCTTGAGAAATTCACGTCGATAGGAGTCAGTCAAACGATCGGACCGATGCTGACATTCCTCGCTGGCGGTTGGTTGCTCTACCTTCTTTTCCATCCAACAGATAGGCTCACGCGTGCTATACTGTTGTTTCTATTCATTCCCCTGTGGGTGACGTACATAGTATTCATGTTTGTACTTCCCCTCCTCCCTGGAGTTGATATTCAAACTCCTGGAGGTGCCTGGACTGGAGCTGATCTTCGAGATAATTTAGCGGTTGCATGGCACCGCTTTACCGATTCGGCTGAAGGCGTCGGCACGAAAGTTGTGAAAACGCAAACTGATTTCTTCAAAGGAAGAACAGCAGCTATTACCCAGGATTACTACACGGGGACGGTCGATCAAAGCAATGAAGGACCGCCGGTCGGTGTCTTCCTCACAGATGGGAAACCGTACTACACGGTGTTTAATCCTGATTCGCAAGACGTTATAGTCTCAGCAACGTTGCGTTATCATACGTACAATGAGAAACCGTTCATCATAAAGAACGAGTGTTGGTTGCAAGCCGAAGACTACACGTCTTCCTTTGATCGAAATAGAATCTATAGCGGGAAAGTGCTGCCACAAACAGTGCAAGTTGATTACACAGGTGAGTTTCAAGAGCGCACCGAGCTTGATTGCAGTGTACAGCACGAGGAGTGGAAAGCACCAAAGCCCACACTGCCCGCTGGTCGAACACTCAATGTGAACGTAGTATACAACGCTTCCTTCCCATTTGAGACGTGGGGTTACGCTGAGTATTCATTCATGCAACGAGAACTGAAGCAGTCGTTCATCAATGACAATCAGGATCCTGCACTTGAGTTGGGCGTTTCACGTGTGTTGAATGCAAAATACACGCCCGGGCCAGTCGCAGTGGGTATGCCAAAAGAAACGCAACCCTACGCGTATGATGCAACAGCACCAATTGATTTGCCACCCTTCGGTGTGACTTTTAGCAATGCTTGGATGGGCAAAGGTGGTATAGTGAAGTTCACGTCGCTGCGAATCTATGTTCCTGAATACTTCGAGTTGGACGCATCGCAGTGCTTACTTCCCGTGGCGCCAAGCAACACCGTCAAGAAAGTACCTTGGGATGAGAACACCGCGTACAATTACTACGAATTCGAGAATATTTATCTTCCTCCCGCAGAAACATTTGTGACAATAAAATGTCCTCTGCGCGTTATTGAGCCAAATAAAATCCTCGGCTCTTCTGGTGCAGGAAAATACACGTTTTTCGTCCAAGCAAATTATGACTATTATCTAACAATGACGACGCCGGTTATGTTGCGTCGAGATCCAGTGAAGCCAGAACCAAACGCTCCTTGCCAAGCAAACACCTTAACCTGTAAGAGTGGCGGCATGGACTGCACCTGTCTGTATCAGGATATCAACAAATACTCTTGGCAATGTCGCGCAACAATGGAGGGGTTAACAACCGCATGCGAACCAAACACCCTCAACTAAGCAGTGTACTCCTGCTCTGCGCAGTTGCGCTCTTCGTTGTAGCGTGCGGACCAAAGTCTCCTGCTGAGCGACCACTGCATTCAGGAGAGCAAGGAATCATTGTTGGGTTTAGCGAGAAGAATAATTTCCAATTCTATGAGCAAGACTCATTTAGTATTATGCTTCGTCTTGAAAACGATGGTGCAGCGCATATTAGCAAAGAGAGGTTGGGTTATATTTCCGTGTTGTATGATAAAGGTGTTTTTTCATACGTGAATGGTTCTACGCGTGCTGCTCGAGGTCCGATCACTCCTTTACCATTCTACGCAGATGGGCGCGATCTTAATATCGCAAAGGGAGAAGTAGAATTCGCTGATTTAAGCTTCACAACCAAGAAACTTATGGGTAATCGTGAGCAAGCAACGAGTGCCATCACGTTCCAAGTGTGCTACCCATACAACACGACGTATATTGATACGTTGTGCGTTGATCGCGACATCTACAATACGCGCGCAGCGCAGACTTGTATTGGGCATGCATTATCAGGTACGTCGCAAGGCGCGCCAATCGCGGTACGGGCGGTTGAGCCATCATTTCTGCGTGTGGAATCCGCGCTGCAGCCTCGCTTCAAAATAACTTTGACGAATTTGCAAAATGGCTACACCATCTATACTCCGAAAACGGAATCCGACATTGGGAATAGCAAAGAGTTGTGCAAACAGCAAGACTTCAATCGATCGGAGTTCGGTACTCTGCGCGTGGAAGCATTCCTCAATGGCGTTCCCCTTGTGTGCGGAACGTCACTGCAAGATACATCTGGTATAGCGCGCTTTGAAGGAAAAGATGCAGTTGTGATTTGTCGTCTCACTGCGCAGATTCAAGCTGGTGCAAATTATGAAACTCCTCTCGTTGTGGTTGCTGACTACATTTATATTGATTCGATAACAGCCGACATAGAGGTGAGTAAGCTCGAATGAAATGGATGGTGGTGCTCAGTGTTGTTGTGCTGCTTGTAGCTTGCTCTCCAAGTGGAGGCGATCAAAGCGTTGAAGGTCAGCTTCGAGGGAACCAAGCACTTCTCATGGTCTTGCAGAATGCTGCAGATCTTGATCATCTCTATTTTTACTACTCTGAGGCAGATGATCCCTACAAGGATGCAAATCCCTTCGATATCGATACTCCTTACACGCTTCCCGGAGATCCCACTGCCTGCGCAAAGGATGGTGATTTAGCCGCGTGTGACCCTTCATGGACTCAAATTGGCGAGCTAAATCTCATGATGCAAAACGTTGGAGGAGCAGCCACTGCAGGTGCGCTATATGTATCCGGGTATGATCCCAACCTTATCCGAGTTGAGAGTCGCCTTGGGCAGAATCCCATCAATAGCGTAGGTAGATCAAACTGCTATAATAGTATCAAAATTCTCAACACAGGCAAGTATAGTGTGACTCGTGTGTGTGATGAAGTTGACAGTTTCGGCTATGGCATCGACTTGCAAGGCGATGGCAGTGGCATAACGGGTGGGACAGGGAGCGTTGGCATGGATAGTGTTTATGCTGCAGCGGATTGGATTGCATCGCGTGTGAAAGGTCGCGACGTGGACTTTTTCTCAAAGTATGGTATTTTTGACGATGCAATTGTAACTGCTGGAGAAATCGATGGGAAATTTGGTTGGTCAATTACTTTTGATAGCACGTCGTACAGTCCAAACAGAGCGAGTTACGGTCGTTTACTCATTAACTTGATGTACGGTCAACTCGCGCAATGTACGAACAATTGTCGTATTTTCCCTCCGCGTGCTCCAACACAGATTATGAGCGGTATTGATGCCGAGCATCCTATTGGTGATGCGCTCTATTATGACTACGATATTTTCCTGAATCGCAAAGCGTGGAATAGTCGCATTAATGACATGAAGCAAACCTTCCAAGTTACTGCTTGCTATTTCTACACAACAAGTGCTACTCCATCGGTTTGTGTGGATCCTGATCCGACAGTGAGTCGAAATGAACCCTGTACACTTGCCCCGATTGTCTTTAAAGAGAGTCAGGGTGCGCCCATAAAAGTCTCTCGTATAGAGAGTCGCGCGCAGCCTGGCAGTATTGCATACACAATTTACCTTGAGCACATCGGTACGGGCGAAGTGTGGCTCCCCTCCGCCTTTGAACAGTGTGGACCGTACTTACCAGGTAGGCCAGACCCGCGCGTGCGCGATGCGGTGCAAGTCCTTGATGTGCGTATGTCAGGCGACTTGCGTCAGATGCGCTGCGTGCCTGATGGAAGCGATAACATCGTTCGCTTGCAGAATGGTAAGGGCCAAATTACCTGTATCTACACTGTTGATTCGCGAGCAACTGGTGGTTCACGCCAAGCGTACACAAGCGCTCTCTCAATTGAAATTGGCTATGTGTATCAAAACATCATTCAGAAGAACGTGCTCATTCACCGTACATAATTTATTTTGATTCGAACTTTGCGCTTCTATATTGCAGTTGTTGTGCAATGTGCAAAGCATCTGTATCTGTGCTTGGTACTTGGAAAAAAGCAACCGCTTGAAAACGGGGTACGGTTCTCGGTGTTACAACACCAAATTGTTCTGCGAGTAAATTATCAGCAGGTGCTTTTGGCGATACGATCGCGTGTATGCTGCCAAATCCACTACTGGGTTGTTGTGTGATGTAGGCAAATGGGAGCGTGGCAGCATAAAATGGCCTTCGGCTAGATTTTACGAGTGCTCTGCGTGCAGGTTCAATATCGCCCAGTGCGACGGTTTCAATTCTGCCGTTCGTTACGTGTTTTTCTGCAAGTGAAATTACTCCTGGGGTGAATAGGTCGTTTTGCCAAATTGAACCAAGGGCAATGGCAACTTCGAGGTTTAATGATCCATCAGTGTTCCTTTTATCGCGTGGAACTTGATAGTCTGCTAATGACGGATCAAGTGAGGCGTATTCGGGTGCTGCAGGAATGTTTCCACTCCCATCCCCTGGTCGCATAACTATGATCCACGCGTCATATTCTCTTTCTGCTCCAGGTAAACGTAGTGCCCACTTCGCTCTTCCAGCATATCCTTTTCCTGGTGTTTGTTGGAGGGGGCTATAATCTGAGCGATTTGTCCGCAATGCGAGATGGCTTCGAAGGCAGCCGAGAGGATTTTCAATGAACTCCTCTTTCAGTGCGTTTTCAATTGCGCTGAAGTTGGGTTGAGCGTGTGAACCGAAGCGACTCATGGATGATGGTTTGTGTAACTGTATTTATTTCTATTTTTGTCTATATGGAATCAACCATATAGTAAATAATAAAGTATAAATACAATGAATACCACTAAATAGTAACAAAAATGAAAACCTCAAACTACGTGCGAGCATTTGTATTTTTTGTGGCGCTGATTACGGCACTTGCTGCTGCCCACGCAAGCGATTTTGGTTCATTTACCTATCAGAGTTACGGCGGAACTGGCTTTGGACAAGTTGGTCATGTGTCGGTGACTGACACTCGCGGTGGATCCTACCAAGTTGCGCGGACCGCAGGCGGCGATTACTGGGGCGGCTACCGAACCGTTTCGAGTCGCGGCAATGTCAATGGCGGATCGTTTGGCTATGACAATGAACGCGGAATTACCTCAGTAAATGTCTACAATCCATCAGTTCGTGCACATGTGTACCAAACAGTGCGCGGAACGTATGGCGGCAGTGTTGCAGGTGGAAACCGACAAGTGTACCAGCGAAGTATGAACTCATACAGCTATCCGTACAACAGTGGCTATTCGCAGTACGCACCACGAGCACCAAACTACTACGGCAATAGTCTGTACTAATTTTTTTGCAATATTTTTCTTTCACTGCTCTTTTTCGAGAACAATTGCAAAAGCAGCCAAGAGTGCTCGAGAATAACATTTTTAAATAGGTTTAGCAGGGTTGGAGTCGATGAAAGGCATTTCCGTTCTGCTTCTGGCAGCAGTTGCGCTCCTTGTGGTGGGTTGCAACACAACACAAACCAACAACCTTGCTGATCCCTTTGTGGGAGGAACGAATGGACTTGCCATAAGCTTCGAGCAGCAAGCACCGCCTGCCGAAATCTATGACGGCGGTCAGTATCCATTCAGTGTCATCGTCAAGATTGAAAACCTCGGCGAAGCTGACGTTGGTCCTGCAAGCGTCGAAGGAGCAACTGGCGACAATACTTTTGCGCTCGTTGAACTCATCGGATTTAACCCGGCGCAATTCGCTGATCCTTCACAAGGCGGTCTTGTTGTTGCAAAAACATTTGCTGATGAAAATATCGACGTCTATGGTGTTCGCAGAAACTTCGATGGCACCATCGTTGCAGGCACACCAAACGTAATGCAGTTCTCGGGCTTCAACTACATGCCTGACGAACAGGGCAACAGTGGTGTGCAGATCCGCGCAAACATTTGCTATGATTACACGACTCGCTCAAGCACGCGTGTATGCATCAAAGACAATCTGCTAGAGAACATCCAAGATAGCAGCATCTGTACCTTGACTGGCGCAAAGGATGTGAAGAACAGCGGCGCTCCAGTCCATGTAACCATGCTACAGCAGAACCCGCTCGGTCGCGACAGAATACAAGTGACCTTCACCATCGAAAACGTTGGCACGGGCCGCGTCTTCCACAAGGTTGGTTCAGGCTACATTGGCTCTGCACTGCAAGGCAACGGACCTTGTGATAGCAGCTTGACAAATCCAGACCGCGACGTCGTCTTCGTCGATGTTGCACTGAATGATGGTGCATCGACTGGTGGAATCCAGTGTCCTCTGCTTGGAAACAGCAACAGTGGATTCATCAAGATGTTTGCAGGCAACGCTGTGACGCTTTCCTGTACGATTCCAACGAATCCTTCGGGCAGTCGCATCTACACGGACACCCTCCGCGTGAACTTGCAGTATGCATACAGTCAGTTTGTTGAAACGCCAATCCTTATCCGCGATGTTACGGTTGGCCCAGTTTCAGGAAACTAAGACTGAGAATTATTGCCAACAAGCTGACTGCTGTATGTTCAACCGTCTTTTCCTTTTTCAGGTTCTTACCAGGAGCCGTGCTCTGCAATGAATTTTCTTAGATGAGATCCAAGAACTTTTCGAACGTCTGTGTGTGGCACGAGAATGCGGTCTTCTCGCCCTCCAAATCCAGGAACAACATACGCATCCGGATTCGCAAATGCACCTGAAACCAAGAGCTCGTGCATTAGTGCTCCTGGGAGTCGGGCAAACGGCTTTGTGAGTTCACGAGGAGTACCATCGTCGTACACCACTGGTTTTTCTCTTGCGTCGTAGGGAACGCGTACGAGAAATGAGCGATCCGTCCTGTCTAAGTTGATTCCAAATATGTCTCCAGAAACTTGCAGTGGCAAGCGTCTTACAAGTGAATCGACGCTGGAAAGTTTTATCGGCTCGCGTCCATACTGGCGTTCGATGCGAAGCTGAACACTTGCTCCGCCATTGGTTCGGCGAAAGTTGTACGTTTCAATGAGCCTTCCCATTTAGATTCCATCACCTTATTTTACAGTAGCCATCACGGCAAGCAATGCTTCAAGTTGAATGAACTCGTCTGCGCCTTCAACGACGCGAAATTCAGCTTCACCACACGCGATGACGATGCGCAGTTTGTGCTCATCAGGGATATCAAGACTCCAGACTTCTTTTGAAATTTGTTTGACAACGTCAATGCCTGCCATGCCGTACTCAAGCATTGTCTTGAGTAATTTTTCTCGCGCCTCGAGAAATTTTCCTTTCGTTGCAAGGATGAGTACATCTTTGATTTCTTTTGGCTCAGCAACTGATGCCATTTGATAGACATCTTCTTTTGAGATCGTTTTTCGCAGTGTTGCGCACGATTGGAGAATATTTTCTAGGCGGCGTACATCGCCTTCGCACACGGCAATAAGTGCGACCTTCGCTGCTTGATCGAGCGTCAAACCCTCACTCTGTGCAATACGATCAATGATTGTGATTAATTCGTCATGAGACAACGGTTTGAATTTGAACACGGCGCATCGTGATTGAATTGGATCGATTATTTTAGATGCATAGTTGCAACTCAATACAAAGCGACACGTTTGCGTATAGGACTCCATAGTGCGTCTGAGAGCTTGCTGCGCTTCTTTTGTGAGCGCATCGCACTCATCGAGATAGATGATCTTGAATGGCACATCGCCAAGTGAGCGTGTGCGCGCAAAGTCCTTCACTTTTGTACGAACAACGTCGATTCCGCGCTCATCTGATGCGTTGAGTTCGAGCACGTTCTCACGCCATGAATCTCCATAAAGTTCTCGTGCGATGACGAGTGCGAGAGTTGTTTTCCCAACTCCGGCAGGGCCAACAAAGAGTAAATGTGGTAGGTTTCGTGCTGCGACGAATGCACGTACTTTGTGCACGGTGTCGCTTTGACCGAATACTTCATCGAAGCGTTTCGGTCGAAATTTCTCCGTCCAGATACTGTGGTCGTCCATAGTGTGCGCAAAGCCGAGACGGTATAAAAGTCTTCTGGCTTGCGCAGCGAAACCGCTGCTTTGAAGTAGCTATATAAATCAACAGTTCCTTCTCCCTTCCATGGGTGATCAGTCAGAAAGTTCGCATGCGCAATTTCTTCCACACGAGCTGAAAGCACTCCAAACTGCGCAGCTTTCTTCGGACGAAGTCAATGGTTTGCTTGCAGATGTTGAGGCATTAAGCGCGAAGCTGTACCGCCAACTCGTTGATTGGCACACCAAGTATCCTGAAAAACCAACTCTTGCTGATAGCAATCAATTCTGGGCGATGCTCAAGGAGTTGCGAGCAGCACAATTTGAAGTTGAAAGCTTGCGCACTGCTATTCGTGAAGAAGAAAAGCGAGCACAGACTCTCGCTGTTCGCCTTGAAACGTCGCAAGGCACAATCAGTCATATTGAGCGTGCGTTTAATGGCTACCTTGATAGGATGCACGAACGATAACTTTAAGATCTTTTGCGTGCGTTTGTTCTTCTATGAGCGATGTGAATGATCTTGTTGGACAAATCGCAGCGCAACATCAGAGAGTAACACACCTTACTCCTGAAGAAAAAGCAGTACTGCAGGATGCTGAGCCTATGGGTCTGCGAGAGTGGGAAGGTGTATTTACGTTACTTGGAGAGATCGGTGCGAGACAGCATCCATCCAGGGGGTTGCGTACAGAAGAGGACATTCAAGTTATAGCTGCTGGAAAAGAAGAAATTCGCCGATTACACAACATCTTGGTGTCGCGCATTCCAGATTCTCAATTTGCCCAATCGCTCAAAGACGTTTTTTAGATGCACGCGCCATCGGTGCAGCCATTTGTACATTCATCGAGAAGCACTGTTTCATACGCTGTAACGCACTGCGAGCCGCATGTCTGTACCTGCTGACACACGTTCGTTTGTCTGTTTGCGTACAGCGAGCTGCCCTGGCAGTAGGGCTGATCAACAACACCGCCGCATTGCTCATCGGTTGTGCAGGTGCGAGGTTCAGAGCACTCTGTTGGTTGAAGCGAGAAGAACACTATGAGTGCCACTAGAAACAATACTGCGAGCGCGATGATGAGTTTCCACTTCATGCTACATTGTCCGCGCAAGTGCTACATAAAGCTCGTTATTTGAGTAAGGAAAGATCGGTCCTTTTTGGAGTTGTTGCAAAAATGCTTGCACGGCTTTGCCTTCTGCCCAAGGTTCTTCTGTGAGATTCGCATGGAGTCGATCGAAAGGCGGATCGCTGCTGCTTGTCTGGTTTGCACGCAATGTTGCAATCGATGTTCGAATCGCTTCAGCTGCAAGTGGTGGTGCCCAGATTCCGCCACCACTGTTTCTTACTGCGTGCACATATGGTATTTGAATTTCACTGGTGTCTTCGACTATGATGGTGCCTTTTGGAACGAAGAAAAAGAAGTGGTAATTGAATTTGTCCGGTGCCGGCATGCCGCGCTTGCGTCGAGGAACGTGTTCCTTACGCCGGCGTTGCAGAAGGAGGAGCACAGAATTCTCGTAGGTGCGCACGCACTCGGCCAAATCCGAGTGGGATCGTATGGTATCTAGGAGCATTGTTCGTCTGAACTCTCTGCAGAGCTTTCGACGTACGAGTGAAACTTAGATGATGTCTTCTTCACTGATTACCATGAAGTCGCCCATAGCCATGACTGCAGAGAATGGGATGAGGAGTTGTCCTTCCTTGGATCGCTCAAGATCGAGTTTGTCGGTGTAGGCAGTTGGATTTGCAAGGACGAGGTGAATGAGCTCACCTGAATTCGTCTCAAACACGATGTCGCCCACTTCCCCAAAGCGCTTTCCTGTTTTTGATACAACAGTCTTGCCAATCAATTGGCGTGAAAAGCGCTTGTCATCGTCACGGGGGGATGCATTCATTACAGGAGCAGGTGCCATGTCACTCCTCTGGAAGGTCGGGGTATATAAAGATTGCGCAGGTGGTGGTTTCGCTTATTGCTCTGTTGCTGCCTTGAAGCGAACCTAGGAGAGTGGCCGATTTATGCAGGCCACTCGACGCGCATTTCGCTGTTCGCAGAACGCGAGAAGTCTTCGCAGCAACGCGGAGTTGCTAGACCGTGCCGTAAGAACTGTGTAAGTATGCTTTGCGCGAGAGAGAATTAGAGTCTCTTCGAGCTATTGCATGATCTTTAAACCATGTGTCGGAGTGCTTGCAAGAGCGTTCGCTGTGGTGAGGATGAGATTGAGATGTCGACGCATGATATCGCGGTTCATAGGTTTTTTCGTGAGTTCTTCAAAGCAAGCAATTGTTTCGTTGCGTACTGGCTCGATTGATTCGCCATTGTTTGCAAGCGAAATAATTTCATCAATGATGCCTTTTAAGCAAGTACGAAGCGCCATGTCGTCCTGTGCCTCAATACTGCGCAGTCCCTCTTGCGCGTGTTGTGTTATGTTTCGATACCAGCGCAGCCTCTGCTGTACGGAATCATTCGATCGGGGCAAAAACAATAAATTGCACTCTGCTATTATCGATTGCAAAATTGTAATTCCGCGCTCTTTCTCAGAAGTATACAGTTCACCGTTTTGCGCGAGTAACTCGATGGCAAGAAACTTATTTCGCATGCGAATAGCTGCCGGGGCTCTCGTTTTCGCTATATCGGCGATTGCCTCGTGGAGTGTTTGAATGACTACTTCCATGTCAGCAGGGTTTTGCGTAGACAGATTTTCCATGAGTGCTTTGCATGCGCTTTGGATAGCTTCTATCATTTCGTGATCGCTCATGCCTAGCACGTGCTTGTCCTGCTTCTTATTTCTATGCACAAAATATGCATTTGTGATGCAGAATTGGTTCCTCGATCGCTAGCGAGGGGTCAGGTGGTCGAGGTCGCGGATGCTTCGAATTGCGAGGGATACGCGTTGCGTCGTCAATGGCGTAAATGTGTTAGCATTGTTGCTCAGTATGCTCATGAGAAATGTAGCGTTACTCTTCATCCCTTCCATAGCAGTATAGTGTCGCCAACTTGGAAGCACGGTCGCGAGCTGATGGATCGCGGTTGCACACGCATGAAGACGTTGAGCTTCATCCTGCGTGAGTACACTTGAGTTATTGGTAGGTGCTGCGCGGTAGAGTTCTAGCAGCGCGGCGATGAGAGCCTCTTTCGCTTGCGTCTCAGGATCTTTTGCACTCATAAGCACTTTCATACATTCAGCATTCAAAAACCTATCCGAAAACCCTATATACGCGCGCTTGCCCATGAATGGCATGTTACCTTGGGAAGAACGCCTCGCGCTTATCAAAGCCGTTGGCGAAGAAGTTATTGGCGAAGAAGAAATAGTTGAGAAACTCAAAGCTGGCAAGGTACTCAAAGCATATGATGGCTTCGAGCCGTCTGGCCGTATTCACATTGCTCAGGGTCTTCTTCGCGCAATTACCGTAAACAAGCTTATTCGCGCAGACGTCGAGTTCACGTTTTGGGTTGCTGACTGGTTTGCCCTCATGAACAATAAAATGGGTGGGGATCTTGAAAAGATCCGCACTGTAGGCGAGTATTTTATCGAAGTGTGGCGTGCGTGCGGCATGGACTTGGATCGAGTACGGTTCCTCTGGGCAAGCGAACACATGGATCAAGACTATTGGTTGCGCGTCATCCGTATTGGAAGTGCAAACAGCGTCGAGAGAATTACTCGCTGTGCGCAGATTATGGGTCGAGGCGAATCAGAGAAACTCTCTGCAGCGCAAATATTCTACCCTTGTATGCAGTGCTCGGACATATTCGAGCTCGAAGTCGATATAGCACAACTGGGGATGGACCAGCGAAAAGTGAATGTTCTTGCACGTGAAGTTGCACCCAAGCTCGGCTATGCAAAGCCTGCAGCACTGCATCACCACATGCTTATGGGATTGCAGCAGGTCGACACGACACTCACCGGCGCTGACGCGGCGATTGCAAAGAAAATGAGCAAATCAAACCCTGATTCTGCTATTTTCATGACAGACTCTGATGCGGAGGTGGAGCGCAAAATCGGCAAAGCGTACTGCCCTGAAAAGCAAGTGCAGGACAATCCTGTGCTTGACTACCTCAAACACATTGTCTTTGAGCGCATGCCTGTCTTCATCATAGAGCGTTCTGAAAAATATGGGGGGAATGTTAGTTACAGTCACTATGCTGAGCTCGAGGTAGATTACGCTGAAGGAAAAATTCATCCACTCGATCTGAAGCGTTCCACGGCAAAGGCGATCGGGGTGCTGCTTGAACCAGTTCGCGCACATTTCCAAACTGACGAGCGTGCAAAAGCGCTGCTAGCCAAAGTTGAGAGTTACTACGCGTAAAGGCTTTTATATCGCGCGCGGCTCCTTCCTGGATGTCAACGAAGATTAGCGCGCCTGTGGAAAACTATCGGCTCGTTCGCGGGAAAACAATGCGCGATGCAATCGATGTGGTCGCGCAAGCAGACAAAAGAATTCTTGGTGCTCCCCAAGCGATGTTAGCGCGGCGTGCGAGTAGCACGACAAAGGATTTTCCACCAAATAATTTCTTAACAACGCTTTCTGCAATTGTCCAGCAGGGTGATCGCATACTAATCACTCATGGTTTCAATCCTTTTTCTGAGTTAGGGTATATGCTTGATCCGCAGCCGCAGAACTTGGCGGATGAACCAGCACCTCATGCAAAAACGGCGTATGAATTGAACGATGTTGCTTTTATTTCGCTCTATGGCGGGGTGCTTTCAGCGCAACGGCGTGTTCCTGTCTTGAGTGCAAACGAATTTCTCAACGCTTCAGCAACTGCTCCTGCATGCGTCGTGCAGGTACCATTCAGCGCTCATGCAGGACCTATCCCACTCGAGGAGTTCGAAGCATCTCCTCTCGCACATGCAATAGGTGGAAACACTGTTGCAGCGTATGCTCAAGGTCTTCGCGAACGCGGCAAAACCTCGGTGAATCTCGACTTACGCCTTGCGGAGTCGGCGCAGTATAAGCGCTGTTACTTGCGATTCATCACCTTGAATACAATTGGCGAAGGCGGTCACATTGGCGTGCGCTCATTTACTCCTGAATGGCCTGCGCAACTCTGCGAAGAACTTCCAACGAATGGCGGTTACGGTCGCCGAAGATGATAATATCTCAAGCGAAGTCGCGTATGCACGTTGCTGCGGGATTCGCCGCGTTCTGCGAACAGCGAAATTCGCGTCGAGTGGCCTGCATAAATCGGCCACTCTCCTGCACACGCTACAAAGCAGCAACGTGAAAGTATGCTCGCATCGTACAGAAGGTTTAAATACAATTGTCCACAAGAAATAGTGACATGGAATGGGAGCGCTCATGGAAAGAGAATTTCGATAATTCGCTGCACACATACCGTGCGCCGCTTTTCTTGCTCACAACAGCAACGTTCCTTATTTTGCTCGCGCGCGTTTTCACGCTCTCAAGCGTTGCGCTTGGCCTCACAATTTCATTTTTCCTGCTTGGCAGCTTGAATTTGCTCGCTGCAGGTGTCACGGCAGCTTACAGCATCGTCCGTAATGAGTAAGTATGGGCTTTCTTGATTGGTGGGTTGGCCACTCTCGCTTATGGCATAATGCGATCATCATGACGTTACTTGACGGTATTGTTATCTTGTTCGCGCTCTTTAATGTGCCAGGAGCCCGAGGTTTTCTGGGAACGCTCAGTGCGACTATTCCGAATATTTTGGAGCTTGTTATTGTGCAACTCATTGCAGCGTTGAGTGGCCACGATCCTGCAAGTACTATCGCGGGTGGTTGGTTGTTGCGCTATGGCCTCTTGATTTTCACGATGTATTGTATTCATCTTGTCATTGCAATCGGCATCGGTTTTCTCTTTGATCACACCGAGCGGAACTGGTTGTGGCGATGCATCAACTATGGTGTTTTGCTCTTCATCATTGCAGTATTTCACATAGTATTGGCGCTCAATTCCGTGAACTTTCTTTAAATTATAATAAAGCGAAACTCGTTCGCTTTTGACACGACGAATTGTGTTGTATCATTCCGCACATTTATATAGCAAAAGGGACTTCGCAGCAAAATGAGTGAAGACGAAGCAGCGGCGGAAAATAAAGAAAAGTTGTTCGATTACACGACTAATATCTCTGCCCTAGAAGAGGAAAACCACCTCCTGCGCCAAACGGTGCAGCAGCTTCGCAACGAGCTTGAACGCTTTCGAACACCTCCCCTTATGGTGTGCGAAGTAACTGACATTCTTGATGACGGTATCGTCATAAAGATTCCAAACGGCAATAAGTTCTATACGCTCAAGGATGAGTCGCTCTTGCTCACCTCGGGTGACACTGTGTTGACTGATCAGAAGAATTTAACGATTATACGAAAAATCGAAGACAGTAAGCAATTCAACGTAGAGAAATTCGTCATTATGGATCGTCCAAGTGTACGTTGGGCGGATATTGGCGGACTCACTGAGCAAATCGAAGAAATCAAGGAAGTAGTAGAGCTTCCACTCAAACAGCCAGAGCTCTTTAAGAAAATAGGTATTACTCCACCAAAGGGAATTCTCTTGCACGGACCGCCCGGAACGGGGAAAACGCTTCTTGCAAAAGCCGTTGCGGCAGAGACTGGTGCTAATTTCATTCAAGTTGTGGGCAGCGAGCTCGTGCAGAAATTTATTGGCGAGGGTGCAAAGCTCATCAACGAGGTCTTTGACCTTGCTCGCTCAAAAGCTCCTTGTATTATCTTTATTGATGAGATTGATAGTCTTGCAGCAAAGCGTATTGACCTTGGTACGTCAGGCGAGCGAGAGGTACAGCGAACGTTCATGCAGCTACTTGCTGAAATGGATGGATTCAAAGCGCTTGGCGATATTAAGATCATCGCTGCAACGAACAGAAAGGACATTCTCGACCCAGCAATTCTGCGTCCTGGACGATTTGATCGACTCATCTACGTGCCAGCAGCAGATCGTGAAGGACGCCGCCAGATATTCCGCATCCACACAAAAGCGATGCGCATGAGTGGCATCCAAGAAGACAAGTTACTCGACCTCATGGACAACTTCTCCGGCGCTGAAATCAAAGCAGTATGCACCGAGTCAGGTTACTTTGCGATGCGCGAGAAACGCACGAGTGTGAAAATGTCCGACTTCGAAAAAGCGGTTGAGAAAGTGAAACGCTACGAAGAAATTGAAGGCAAGGACTACTTGCGCATGTTCGGTTAAGCTCTCTTCTTCCTATGGGCCTCAACGATTTCATGCGATTGTATGCTTCACGACCACTGAGTCATGGAGTTGACATAAGTGACGAGCCAGTGTACATTCATCCACCAGCAGTTCGTTTGTACAGGGCGCAAACTGCACAGCCAGAACCAAGCATCAGTGCGCTGTATGCGCTCTTGGTTGCCGCAACTTCGCAAACGATGGATGGACCTGGTGCAATTTCATTTACTCTACGCCTTGATGATGATCCGCACAGTCCAAAAATTCACTTTACTCGATCCGCACCACGAAGGCCTGATAAGCGCTAAAACGTACGAATTCGTACGATTGAAAGGGTGTGGACTCTTTCCAATGGGTCTCTGTTCGAAGCGAATGCTTAAGAATTCCCGTGCGTTTCCAACCTTATGAGACGAATGGGTTATGTGTCCGGATTCTTTGCATTTGCAATGGCAAGTGCCGGTTATGTATCGATGCGAGCTGAACGCGATATGTTAAAACAAAAGGTAGATTTATTGGAAAAACGTGCAGACCAGGTACAAGAAGCAGTTTGGAATGGAAATCTTCAGATTCTCTCGTGTGCAACAGTTCCATATGAACGTGCAGGTTCTGGAAGTGCTTTGAAGTTGTGCGAAAGCCCTCAGGCGCACAACCAAGTTGGGTCTGCATATCTTATTCGGCGCGGTCTTATCGAGCGTCAGTCAGAGGGAAAATCCACCGTGCACCTCAACCCAACTTCCCAGATGTGGTACAGGGCAACAACAACCTTCCCTTTGCAGTCAGTACGGGCGATGAACCCACAAGAACTCGCTGCGTTCGATAGTTTGTTCGCAGCAGCAAAAAAACAATAGGCGATATAAGGGAGCTGCGCTTCCTCAGTGTCTCCGCGATGATGAGGTTAACCCCTGGCGAGCTTCGGCTAAGAGCTACGGAATGTAACTGCTGAGCGGATTTTAATCTCGAAAGCATCGTCAATGCAATTATCTGCAGAATAAATTTGCATCGGGGGAAAGTCTAAATACTCATCACTCATCCCGCGTGGTATGAATTCGCTGCTCCTTGGAAAAGGCACTGCCACTGTCTCACTCTCGCTGCGTATGGCAAATCGCCATGGACTTATTGCAGGTGCGACAGGTACAGGAAAGACGGTCACTCTTCAATCGCTCGCTGAAGGCTTCAGCGCTGCTGGAGTTCCCGTATTCATGGCCGACGTAAAAGGCGATTTGTCAGGGATTGCGATGCCAGGTGGCTCTTCCCAAAAAGCTGCCCAACGATTTAGCGAGCTTGGAATAGTTGCACACTACCAAGGATTTCCTACCCAATTTTGGGATGTATTCGGCGAACAAGGCCTACCCGTGCGTGCCACCGTAACGGATTTTGGGCCTACGTTATTTGCGCGTCTGCTCGATTTGAATGATACCCAAGCAGATGTGCTCACTGTCGTCTTTAAGATCGCTGATGATCAAGGACTTGCGTTACTCGACCTCAAAGATTTGCGAGCGATGCTCCAGTATGTAGGAGATCATGCCTCCGAATTCAAGACTGCCTATGGAAACATCAGTCCAACGACTATAGCAACGGTTCAAAGAGGATTGCTTGCACTCGAGCAAGGTGGAATAACGCAGTTTTTCGGCGAACCAGCACTCAACATTGCTGATCTTATGCGGGTAGAATCTGGGAAGGGTGTCATCAACGTTCTTGCAGCGGATAAACTCCTGCAAAATCCTCGCTCCTATGCAACGATGCTCTTGTGGCTGCTTGCTGAGTTATTCGAAGAACTGCCTGAAGCAGGCGATCTGGACAAACCGAAACTCGTCTTCTTCTTTGATGAAGCGCACCTCCTCTTCAACGACGCTCCCAAAGCACTGCTTGAGCAAGTAGAACAAGTCGTGCGACTCATACGTTCCAAGGGTGTTGGAATTTATTTTGTGACGCAGAATCCGCTCGACGTGCCTGAAACAGTTCTTGGCCAGCTTGGCAACCGTGTGCAGCACGCGCTTCGCGCATTCACTCCTCGTGACCAGAAAAGTGTCAAAGTCGCTGCCCAGACATTCCGACCGAATAAATCGATCAATACTGAGATGGTGATTACTGAGCTTGGTGTCGGTGAAGCTCTGGTTTCATTCCTTGATGAGAAAGGTATGCCCCAGCAGGTAGAGAGAGTATTAATCGTTCCGCCACTTGGCAGAATCGGTCCACTCTTCCCGCACGAGCGGGCGCATCAAATGAATTTGTCGCATATTCGCTCAAAGTACGAGAAGACGCTCGACCCGGAGAGCGCATACGAACGACTGCAGAAACGCGTCGATGAGAAAAATGTTCCCACCAAAGACAGCAAGGAGAAAAAACCGCCCGCTTCACGTCGCCAATCAGCTGGAGAAGCTCTGTTCAAGAGCGCAGCACGTTCTATCGGCACGCAACTCGGGCATGCTTTGATGCGCGGTGTGCTTGGTGCTCTGAAACGATAATGGGCTCGCTCTATACAGTGTTGTTATGTGAAACGTGGGATGAAACATCGCTCTCATTCGGTGCCCAACGCATCATTGCTGATCCGTTCGGCCAAAGAATCTACATCACACATTTTATGCATCCTGGAGATATCGCCAAACGGGTGAGCGAGGTAGAGCGCGTGAACGAACTTCTTGGCGCATCTTTGTATGCCGGATCGCCTACGAAAGAGTGCCTGTACGGTTCGGTTTGTGCTCTTCGACCAGGAATTGATCTCAAAACTTTACTTTCATAAAATCAAAAGCTGCATCGACATTGGGAAAGTAAGCTCTTGCTTCATCCACCATTTCATGAGTGGTGTGATACCTTTGTGAAAAATGGGTGATTATGAGCTTTTCAACCTCAGCGTTCGCCGCAATTTGGCACGCATCTTTTGTCGTGAGGTGTTTGTGGTCTGCACCTTTCTCCGCGAGTTCTTCTCGGTAAGTGCTCTCGCACACGAGGATATCGGCGTGCCGTGCAAGCTCGATACAATTCTCATTGAGCTGTGTGTCAAGAATGAATGTAATTTTTTTCCCCTTCTTCAAATATGATACATCATCGGGCCGAACGGTCTTACCGGCAACCTCTACCGATTCGCCTTTCTGCAGCTTACCCATCAGTGGGCCTGGCTTTATGCCTGCTTCTTCGCACGCTTTGAGTTCCATGCGTCGTTTGTCGAGCTCAACAAAGCTGTAACCAAGGCAAGGCATTCCATGATCCATGTTCGCTGCTTCAAGAGCGTAGTCTTCATTCTCCCAAAACCGCGTGACTCCTCGTCTCTCAGGTAGTACTTCCACAATCTCTAGTTCCATTCGAAGATCAAAAGAACAGCTGTTCAGCACATGATGCATGTACGTTTTTGTGCCCTTTGGACCGAATAGTGTTACTTTTCCTGGATTTGGTTGTGCAGAAATAGTTTGTATGAGTCCTACAAGGCCAGCGACGTGGTCGCCATGCCAGTGCGTGATCAAGATTTTCGATACTCTCGTTCGTGGATAGCCAGCAATATTCATTTGACGCTGTGTCCCTTCCCCGCAGTCGACGAGAATGAATTCGCCTTTGTGCTCGACCAAGTGGGCGGTTACGTTGCGGTCCTTTGTGGGGACCATGCTTCCTGTGCCAAGAAAGGCGAGTTCCATAGATGGTGAGCTCGCTTGGGGTATAAAAACCTGGCTTTTATCTCTGTTGTAACAAGCCAATCGCATTTCGAAGGAAATCTATGGCATCGTGCAGTTCTGAGGAAGCGAAATCACGAGATGCTGATCTTCCTCTTGCTGAAATCTTCCATGGTCGCGCATCGGCACCTATACCAACAACATCCAACATTTCATGCTTTATTGGGATTTCTGCGTGATACACTCCTGTGAGTGGATCGGTTTCGCTTGCAATGGTTACACCGGCAAGGTTGGCTTCTTGTCGCACAGAGAATTGAAAGTCCATGAGTGGAAGTGTATCGTATGCGTTTTTGAGATGTTCCATGACTTCTGTGAGAGTGTCGAGTTTTTCTTCGCGGCGATCGAACACTGCAAGGTAGTATTTTGCGGAGGAGGGGATTACTCGGATCTGTGCAAGAAATTTTTTAGCATGTCTCACGGTCGTTATGATTTCACCGTTTTCTCGCAGTGTACTTCTCGCGTCAAGCTGCCCCGAGACATTTTTCGCGGTGCGCTCCTGGATTTCATCAAAGGCGATTGTCACTATTTGTCCATTCAGATTCTGTAAAACTATTTGCAGCGGCTCTGCATTCTGTGTGAGGAGTGGAGTCTTCACTTGTGCAATGAGTTCTAGTTTGTTGATTGTGAGTTCAAACAAGAGGGTGGGGTTTTGATACTTGCTGAAGATTTGAGTGAAGTGAGTTTGAGCGTAATCGGCTTCTCGAACGTCTAGTTCGACGGCTCTTGCGATTTGAAGAATAGCATCAAGTTGGGCTAAGAGTGTTTGCAAATCAAGCTTTGGCGCAAAGAGCATCGCCGCGAGCTGCACTAACATTTCTTCGCTGGGTTTCCAAATCCAATCCTTGCCATCCCAGACTCCTAGGCGGTGTTCATGAATTGCGATATAGATGGTCTGCGAGCTGGTTTGTAGCGTGTATACTTGAACGCCGTTCTCGACTTTCCCTGGTAAAATGGAGATTCCTGATTGCTCACATCTGGCGAAGAATTCTGAAATGTTCACGATCTTATCCTGAAATCCTGTATTTTTAATGTTTTGGGGAGAATGGGTGGAGAAAAGGAGAAAAAGAAAAAAGCAGCCTCGAGAGGCTTATTGATCGATGAGATTATTTACTTCTTCTTCTTTGCTGCTTTCTTTTTGGCTGCCATTGGTAGAGTCACCCCGGTCAGTAGTTGATCGTTTGTTCTTGGAGCAACCACATACCACATTCAGGGCAATACTGATCATCAGAACTTAATTCAGACTCACAGAAAACACAGAGGATGTCGTTGCTCACGAATTATTTTATGCGCATGCTCCTATATAAAATTAGCGTTTATTGACCGTTATGATGCGTTTCATCAACGTTATACGCGGTGTGTATGCGATGAATTTTTATCGCAGCACATATCATCAGCGCATATGCAAGTAGAATTTACGCAACACATCATTCTTTCGAATGGTCCAAACACTGATCGCATTGCATCAATGGGTATTGGAACAGCGCAAAAAGGAGGAAAACTTGCAATTACAACACTTGAAGCAGTATTTTTACACAAGAAAAATTCTATAATCCTCGTCGATGGACGTATGAAACCTCTCACTGATGCGCAAATTGCGCGCAAGGCAAGTAAGTATGAGCCAAATTTCTTTGTACGCGAAGCAGTGTTTGCTGAATTACGCTCGCGCGGTTACATCATAAAGACTGCATTGAAGTATGGAGCAGACTTTCGAGCGTATGAGCGCGGGGTAAAACTCGGTGAAGGTCATGCAAAATGGATTGTATTTCCTGTTCATGAGCGCGAAGCACATCGTTGGAGAGATTTTTCTGGCAAAAATCGTATTGCGCATAGCACAAACAAGCGACTCTTGCTTGCAATAGTCGATGACGAAGGCGATGTTACTTACTTCGAAGTACGCTGGATACGCCCATGACTCGCCTTCGCAAAATGCTCTCTGTCGTCCTTGGTGCTGTAGGTGTTGTTGCACTCGGTCTTAGCATTTACGTTGTAGATAGAGTGGGCTATGAGTCGAACTGGCGCTTGTACTTCATTATCGGATTATTGTGCTTTGCCGTGTGTGGTGCCGCTGCTTCCTCACTTTGGTCTGACGCGTAGCCTAGCCTTGCCGACGCATTGCGCGGTACGCTGGCGTCGTCAGAAGGACGGCCTCTCTATCTGATGGGTTGTGGGTTATGATTGTTTGTCTTGTTTTATCTGCGTCTACATTCGGATCGGCGATTCCGAGTACATCTTCCGCCCTATAATGCTCCGAAATTATGGCGAGTACTTCCCTCTTTGGTCCATAGAGCGCATAGAATTCAGTTCCCCTGTGCTTTGTTGGTGTGTTCGATTCTAGCCAAACACGCACAAGCACTTCAAGTTCGTCTCCGTTACCTATCCGTGGCCGCTCTTTGTCTCGCACGATTACGCCTAGTTTCACGAATACGCGTTGAAAGCTGAAGATTTCATTTGTCATGGCAGCCATGACTTCCTTTCCGTATTTAATGTTTCGCCCAATATTTGGTTCTACAACTCGACTTGTCTTACGCGGCGGAGCTATCAACCGTCGATGACGTCGACGATGCACCTTACTTAGAACCTAGGGAGTTAAGGCGTTAAAACCTGCGTAATGACCAGCGAATCTCCATTTAGTACGTCTGTTCTTTGCCTGTATGCGGGGATTTCAAAATAACGGGCTGCCGCTTCGAATACATTACTTGCCCACGCAAAGTCATGGCTGGCGTGCGGATGTCTTGCGACATAATGAAGACCATTCCAGCTAGTATATCCCAGTGGCAGTGCCATCGCAATTGGTTCACCCGTTGTTGTATCGATCAATAGGCTTAGGCCTATAGTTTTTCTTGATTTGCCGTGATGCTCGGCGGCAATTTTATGTAATCTGCTTATTGCATCTGAGGAGTCGTTTCCATCGTGAGAAGTTCCTATTTGTCGTACAACGACGCCTTCTCTAAAATACATTGTATCATATCTAGTAGCTGGTGTGGTCATGGGAGAGGAATCCTTACCTATAATATATGTCCTTCGCCCAATATTTATAACTGCAAGGAGCTTCTCATGAGTATGCCCCTCACTCCCGAAGCTGTTGTCGAATTCGTCCAGCAGCATGGTCCGTGCACGCCCAATGATATACGGCAGGCCTTGCATGCGCAGGACAATTTTGTAGTGGGAGCGGTCCTCAGCGAAGTCACCAGTGCGGGGAAACTTGCAATGACGCAGCTCAGTTTTGGTACGAGCAGATTCTATTATGATCCAAATCAACCAATCATGCTCGAGAAAGTCTCTGAGCACCTCAATGAAAAAGACCAGCGCGCATATGCGGCCCTTCGCGAGCAACGTGTAGTTCGTGCTGCGGACTTAACACCCATCCTCCGTGTTGCTATGAATAACATTCCAGACTACTCGCGGCCGCTTGTTGTTCGTCAAGACGATGGTCGCGAAGAGCAGTTCTGGCATTACTTCCTTCTCACGCCACAAGAGGCATTCAGCGAAATCAAAGAGAAGTATTTTGGCGAAGTGCACAAAAAAACTTCCAATCAACCCCAAGACGTCAAGAAGAGTCCAGTGGAAACAAAAAATCAGTCAGCAGAGAGGATGTTCGAGCAAATCGAAGCGACTCATGGATCGAACGCAACAGAATTCGCTCAACAATCAGCTTCTCCACAGAGCACTGCTGTTTCAAATCCCCTCGCGCCGAATCGTTCAGAAACGAGCATTGTATCGGAGCAAGCAGTGCCTGCAGAGAAGAAAAAAGTAGCAAAACCCCGTGCAGCGCCAAAATCACACCAAGAAATCCAACCTGCAGCAGGCGACCTTGTTCGTGACCTTGGTGAGGGATTTGGATCGACAGTGCAAGAATACTTCACGGAAAAGAAAATAGTTGTCGTTCGAAGCATTGAAACAAAGAAATCTGAACTTTCTGCATTAGTTCGAGTGCCAAGTGCGGTAGGAGAACTCTCTTTCTACTGCAAAGCAAAACAGAAGAAACTTTCATCCGATGGCGATCTTGCGAGTGCATTGCTCGAAGCGCAGCAACACTCCTTGCCGCTACTGTACGTCGCGGGTGGAACCCTTTCAAAGAAAGCAGCCACTGTTGCAGCGACGCAGGGTCTTTTAGTGGTGCAACCATGGGCGTAGCAATCAGCGCAATTCTTGAAAAAGAAACCATATCACTCGATGATTTGCGCGGAAAAGTACTGGTTGTCGATGCGTACAACATGCTCTACCAGTTTTTAACCACCATCCGAACTCCTGATGGAACTCCTCTTAAAGATGAGCACGGGCGAGTTACAAGCCACTTGGTTGGTTTATTTGCGCGTGTAACGAACTTGATGGAGCGAGGTGTCAAACTCGCGTTTGTCTTTGATGGGAAGAAGCCCGTTCTCAAAGCACGTGAAGTGGAGCGACGTGTTGCAGCAAAAGAAGATGCAGCATCCAAGTACGCGGCCGCTGTGGATGCACAAGACATTGATGCGATGCGCAAATTCGCCTCTCGATCAGTCACTCTCACTCCTGAAATGGTGGCAGAGGCAAAGCAACTCTTGACTTTTCTTGGTATACCTATCGTACAAGCACCTTCAGAAGCGGAAGCGCAGGCAAGCCGCTATGTGAAAGAAGGTTTGGCATATGCGGTTGTGTCACAAGACGCTGACTGTCTTTTGTTTGGTTGCCCTCGCTATATTAGGAATTTGAGCATCTCTGGTCGCCGAAAGAAGCCAGGAACTCCTCTGTTTGTAACGGTAGAACCTGAGCTTATTGACCTTGAACGCAACTTGACTACCTTGCAGCTGAGTCATGATGAGCTTGTCACACTAGGAATGCTCGTAGGGACTGACTTTAATCCAGGCGGCATAAAAGGAATCGGTCCAAAGAAAGCACTAAAACTTGTGCACGAGCTAAAAACACCTCATGCAGTTTTCGCTGCAGCAGAGTGGGATGCGCACTGCCTTATTCCTTGGCATGACGTGCGCGAAGTGCTATTGGAAATGCCGACAAATGCTCCTGAAAAACTTGTTTGGGGTGCATTGCAGCGCACTGCCCTCGAAGATATGTTGCTGAGCAGGGGTTTTTCCAAAGAACGCCTCAGTATACTTGATAAACTCAAAGGTCGTCAGCAAGGACTGGGCGAATTCCTCTGAAACAAGAAATTTGTCGAAGAAAAGGTGATATGTATTGAGCTGGATCGTGCTGGTGCTATTTTCTGCAGCCCTCTTTGCGGCAGCAAATATAATTCGCAAGCACGTACTCCAAAAAGAGCATTCACTTGAATTCCTCGCTGCGCGCGGATTTTTTACTATTATACTGCTCATTCCACTTGCGTTCTTCTCTGATATGCATCTTGATTTTCGCCTGCTCGGGCTGATTTATGTCTCTTCTTTAGTTGCCACCGTCGGGTATTATTACCAGACAAAAGCGCAGCGACACACGGATATTAGCTACCTTGCTCCACTCCAGAATTTAGCACCGATTTTTGTGTTGCTTCTCGCTTTCATTTTCTTGCACGAGCAAGTGAGTGGCATTCAATTCGTGGGTTTGTTGGCGCTTGTCGTGGGCAGCTATATAGTGGCGGTGAATCCAAAAACTGGTTTACTCGGTCCTCTTGCGGAGTTTCGAAAAGATTATTGGCTGCACATTCTCGTTTCTGTACTCTTGCTTGCGATTGCCGCAGTGCTCGATAAATATGTCGTGTCTATGATCACACCCGTAACCTATTTGTTCTTTGGTTGGCTTTTCATGAATATCAACTATGTTCTCTTCGATTGGCTTCGGTATGATTGGAGTCACATCACTGAAGATTTTCGCAAAGGTTGGCATTGGCTCTTGCTTTGTTCTGTGTTTTCAATTGTGAGCATGCTTGCTTTCTACCACGCGATTGCCGCACCAGCCGTGCTTATTAGCCTGGCATTCGCCCTCAGGCGAGTATCGACGCTCATAGAAACTGTGCTCGGGGGCACGCTCTTTCATGAGAAGTTCCTCGTGCAAAGAATTTTCGCGTGTATTATCATGCTTATCGGTGTCGTGCTCATCGTGCTCTAAAGCTGTGGTACTGAACATCTGTGCGCAAGCCTTGAAGCGAATCAACAGAACAACAGATTCCTTAAAAGCGCTCTATAATCAAAGTTGTATACAGGCTCTCAAGAGTGTGGTCAGCTGGTTCTCTGCAGAAGGAATGTTTAAATAATCTACAGAATACCCTCTCTCTGTTCACCAATGACTAATCATCTGTTTCAGGGTATCGATGACACGGTGGATGTAGCGCTCCTTGGTATGCGTTTCAGCAGAGTACCAGAAACTGTTTCGAAAGTGATTGTAGAGGAAAACAGTACGAATGCACCAACTACAATTCTCGAAGGCAGAGCAATTGAGGAATTAGTAATTATCGGTTGCATACCGCTGCATAATCCAGCGAATGGTTACTTTCCTAGCCCTGTTTTCAGTACACTTCCAGTTCAGACGCGGCAAGGAAATCTAGGGAAGGGACCATATACAGATTATGTTGGTTATCACGCAGGACCTTTGAGGAACGGTGTCCTAACAATTCGCAAAGACTGGGCTGGATCTATTCGGAAGGAACAGTCTGGAAGAACTTGGGCGTATTTTGGCGCAGGACGGGACTCAGATGCAGTACTCTTCCATTCGCAGCCAAAATTCGATCCAACTAAACAACTCTATTTCTTAGTAAGTCCTTCTGGAAAGGGAAAGTTCGATACCCTCGCAAAGTTCGCTGTCGAAAACAGAGATGGCACTCTCCTCGATTGCTCAATTGCGTACACTTCTGAGCAAGAACTAAGTCGAGACAATAAAGTTCAACGAATAGAACTCTAGTAAGCGATTCAAAGCGCGAATGCTCCTTCGCATAGGGTTTGCAGTTCACGAATCGGGAAGCGCCGCTTTCCAAAGCCGTTTCTTTAAATAGTACTGTAGGTTCTTTGGTTGCATGCAGTTCCTCAAAGTTCCAATTGAGAAAGCGCAAGCAGTTCGTGAGCGACTCAAAACGGAAAAACTCCTCAACACACAAACAAAGGTTGAGCGCGATGATTCGTTCATCTATTTTCCCGTGCAAAAAGCCATCAGCGGCTACGATCTCGTTGAACGGAAGGCAAGCGCATTTCGCACGCCGCAAGATTTGCGCTCGCTCCTGAGAGGTCACTTGACCGAAGCAGAGCAATCTGAACTCATTGCAAGCTATGATTTGGTTGGAAATATCGCGATCATTGAAGTTCCAGATTCGCTGCAGCGCAAAGAGAAGATTATTGCTCAAGCGCTGCTCGAGACACATCAGCACGTTACGACAGTGCTGAAGCGTGGCCATAAGCACGAAGGAGAATTTCGAACACAAGGTCTTGTGCATTTGGCAGGGGAGGATACCCGTGAAGCTCTCGTGCGCGAAAGTGGTTTGTCGTTGCTCATCGACGTAGAGCAAGTGTATTTTTCAATTAGACTCTCAACTGAACGTTTGCGACTTGCGGCATTAGTGAGGCCGCATGAGCGCGTGCTTGTGCTCTTTTCAGGGGCTGCACCATACGTCTGCGTTTTTGCAAAGCACAGTCTTGCATCGCTTGTTGTCGGAGTTGAGAAGAATCCTGCCGGTCACCGCTATGCGCTTGAAAATGTTAGGCGCAATAAATTGAAGCACGTGCAACTGTATAATGCTGATTGCGTTGATCTTTCTTTCCTCGAGAAAGTGCCAGGGTACGTTCCTTTTGATCGCATAGTATTGATGTTGCCTTCAGGTGCAAAAGATTTTGTTCGTGAGGCTGTGCGAGTTGCCGCTCCTGGCTGTGTGTTGCACGTCTATGGCTTTGCTCGCGAGGATGAAGTGTCGGCGATGACTGAGTATATTTTACATCGTTGTACAGATGCAGGAAGGCAGGCATCTTTCATTCAGGCGCTAAAAGCAGGTCACCACAAACCACATGTGTATCGGTACTGCTTTGATATTCGCATTAACGCTTAACTGCGCGAAGAAATTGTAAATCTCGCTCTTTTTCATAGCTGTACGCGAACTTCGGATGATTCTCTCTGAAATATTGTGTGTGTACCAAAGGTGCCACCTGAGAAGTTGCGAATCCAACTTGCTCAAGAACTCTTTCAATTGTTCCCATTGGATGATAATTTGTTGGTATTGTTGCGAGAACTTCTTTTGTTTTGGGGTCATATCGCTCCACAATCATTGGGCCACTAGTAGTCATGTCGCCTGTTTGTACTGTTTTTCGCGAACCCCACAATGGCCGATCGATGGTCGCTGACGTTGGCATGTCAATGACGAGTCCTATGATTCCGCCACTGGGCATCACTGCGCCAACGCGGGCAAAAAAGTGCGACATTTCTTCCTCATTCGGCGCGTAGTTTGCTATCCATGGCCCGAGGACTCGATCAGCGTGTGGAAGAGACGCATCAAACATGTTTGCTTGTACAAAAGTTCGAGGAACAAGCGACCTTTTTTTGCGCCCTTGAGCTAGCTGGTATTCATCAACATCAATACAAGTGATGTGCTGTGCATCCAGAATTACATCACTAAACCATCCATCGCCACTTGCAAGTTCAAGTACTTGGGTTCCCCGCAGCGGGTCGAGCATTTTTACCATGGTTGCTCGAGCACAAATTTTGTCAGGAAGAGCGTTCACTCTTGCGTACGTTCGGCCAATTTGTCCCGCGTAGTTGCTCTTTTCCATTGTAATGAAACGCGCTCAGCAGTTACATCCGTAGCTCATAGCCGAAGCTCGCCGGGTGTTCCCTTCATCATCGCGCATTTTTTGGTGGACACTCCAAGTATAAAAGCATATTATTGGCTATATAGAAAATAATAATCTTTATATTAAATCGGAAGAAATACTACTTATGAGTGACCCTTACGTACTTGAACATTTGATCGAGCGATCAGGTACTGCTTTCGCACGTGTCGAGAAGGCAGCACAAGAATTGCCTGAGGAATTTCACACTAACAACCGCCATTATCGTGGTTTTGTACTGGTGCAAACTTATTTTGGTCAAGCAGAGTTCCCTAAAACAACTCGGCTATTGCCAGTTGTATTTTCAGAAAATTCCCGTATTGGAATTGTAGAAGCAGATGCTGTCTGCCTGGATCTGACGCTTTCAAATGGTGTTTGGCGACCGAAGGATGGTGCGTTTGCAATAAAGATCCACCACGAGCTTCCGAAGAACGGTATGTTCTCCAC
>JACCDG011954578.1_pt1 | contig 33730 bp, 27 predicted proteins | sample 7442471 | NCBI WGS metagenome assembly JACCDG01 (sample SAMN15323444, study PRJNA562643) | freshwater metagenome | isolation source: river surface water | place: USA:Blue River Watershed | collected 2017-08-17 | reverse complement strand
CTAAAATTAAATTACCCCCTTGATCTAAATCTTTAAAAATTCCGCTTATTTTTTGATCTTGATTAGTAACCAGAATTTCCTCTTTTAATTTATAAGCAGCTTTAAGCCATAGATTTCTAGTGTTTTTAAAGCCATAGGTTAAATAATCCTGATATAATTTTTCAAATTGATCTAAAAAAATTTCTAACCCTTGCGGTTGATTTAAATTAATCTTAAAATTTCTTAAATTAGCAGATGGAAATGCTGAATTATCAGGGTTACTGACTAGATTTAAACCGATTCCGATAATAACAAAATCAACATTATTTTGATTTATTGAACTTTCTAACAATAGGCCAGCAATTTTTTTATCATTAATTAATAAGTCATTAGGCCATTTATTTGCGATTTTAATTATTGATAAATCATGTTTTTGATCAATCGCCAAATTTTCAATTGCCAATCTTAGAGCGGCGATAGCAACAAAAGATAATTCTGAAATTTTATTAGCAAAAATTTTTGGACGCAGTAATAAGGAAAAATAAAGATTGCCAATTTCTGACTGCCAAACCCTCTCAAATCGTCCCCTTCCTTGAGTTTGCTTATCTGCAACAATGATATGCCGATCATTAATTTGATTATTTTTTGCCATTTCAAAGACCAGCTGATTGGTACTAGCAAGCTCTGAATAATGGTCAATGATATAATTCTTGTAAAAAATTGTCATTACTTAAAACTTGCTTTTAAACTGATATGTAATTATTTTTTAGTTCCATAGGAATAATCTTCTCATAAATATAAATTTAATTAAGCTTTTAGCAATGATAAATCAAGAATTACCTTTAATGCGTAAAGCAACAGCAGTGTGGCTGGTTGAAAATACCTCTCTTACTTTTGATCAAATCGCCAAATTTTGTGGCTTACATGAGCTTGAAGTGCAAGGAATTGCTGATGGCGATGTGGCATCTGGAATTATTGGCCAAAATCCCTTTATTTCTGCGCAATTAACCAAGGAAGAAGTCGCTCGTTGTGAGCGCGATCCCAATGCTGAGTTGGTTTTAAATAAAACTGTAGCTAATAGTACTAAAACTACCGGTAAAAAAGCCGGCAAATATACTCCAATTGCCAGAAGGCAAGATAAACCAGACGGTATTGCCTATTTGCTTAAATATTATCCAGAAATTACCAATATTCAGATCAAAAAACTGATTGGTACCACTAATAAAATGATTGATTCCATTCGTAGCCGTAGTAATTGGAACATTAAAAATATCAAACCTCGTGACGTGGTTTTGCTTGGTTTATGTAGTCAATCACAATTTAACGAGATTGTATTAAGTAAGCAAGATCAGTCGGAAGTAGAAAAAGAAGTAAAAAAAACCAAAAAGAAAATTGTTAAAAAATCAACTGCAAAAAAGAAAAAATAATTATGGAAGTTAAAATTGGAGAATTAGCGCCGCCTTTTTGTCTTCCTTGCGAAGATGGCGCAATTATTGATTTATATGAGTTGAGAGGCAAAAATGTAGTATTATATTTTTATCCCAAAGACGATACCCCGGGCTGTACTATTGAGGCTCAGGATTTTAGTAATAAGATTAAGGAATTTGAAAAACTAGACACGGTAATTTTGGGAATTTCTAAAGATGACACCAAAAGCCATTGCAAATTTATTGAAAAATATAAATTAGCAATCAATTTGCTTAGCGATGAAGATGGTGAAATATGTCAAAAATACGGGGTGATAAAAGAAAAATCGATGTTTGGCAAAAAATATTTCGGAATTGATCGCAGCACCTTCTTAATTGATAAAAAAGGTAAGATTGCTCATATCTGGAATTCAGTGAAGGTTAATGGCCATGTTAAAGAGGTTTTATCGAAATTATCGGGATAAGTAAATAAAATAGTTGATTATTTAAGATTTGTTAATAGAATCTGCCCCTTCATTTTTACCCTTATCAGATTTAGTTATAAAATAATCAAAAGGAAAAATCAAAAACTAATTTTAAAGAAGAATAATTTATGGATAATTTTGTTTTAAATGCTCAAAAAAGAGAGATTCTAGGCAAGCGCGAATCAAGAAGAATTAAAAATTCCGGTAAAATCCCGGCAGTTATTTACTCTAAATCTGGCAATATTAATATTAGCCTTGATGGTAAAGAATTTGGTCATCAATATTTTAAAGGCACCGCTTTAACTTCGGTGGCAGAAATAAATCTTGATAATAAAAAAATCAAAGCCATAGCTCATAAAATTGAGCTTGATCCAGTATCTGACCACCCGGTTCATATAGATTTTATCAGTTGTGAAGAAAAAAAAGATATTAGAGTCAAGCCAAGACTTAATTTTATCAATCAGGATAAATCTCCAGGCCTAAAAAAAGGTGGTTTTTTACATATTGTACTTAGAAGGGTTGAAGTGGTTTGTAAAGATGCTAAAGCAATTGTTGATAAAATCGATATTGATACCGGCTTAATGCAGGTTGGACAAAAAATAAAATCTTCAAATTTAAATCTGCCACAAGGGGTATCTTTACTAAAGAAAGGTGATTTTATTATTGCCAGTATTATTGGTAGAGGTTCTAAAGCTGAGGATGAGGCTGCCGCTCCAGCTGCCGCCGCAACTGCTGCTGCGCCAACAGGTGATGCCGCTGCTAAACAACCAGCTAAATCGGCTGCTAAAAAATAATTTTTTTTTAAGAAAAGAGTAAGGTGTTTTTTAAATTAAAACACCTTACTCTTGAGTTTGACTTTTCAAAAATAGCCTCCCTTCAGTTTAAGAGAGGTACAATTCCTCTAACATCTACATCATCAAGTCTGGCCGACATTGACTAAAAATAGTTTTGACAAATAATTTCTGGTTTCTACTCTTTTGCTGATAATTGTCTTCTGAATTAAAAATAACTTACAAATAACATGCCTAAATTTGATCTGCCATATAATCAGCCGATTTTGTCTGATAGGAAAATTGCTTATAAAAATGCTCGGATTATTGATCCGGAAAGCGGGTATGATGAGATTGGTGATTTAGTGACTATTGGTGATAAAATTGCTGATTTTGGCAGTAATATTATTGGCAGTCAAAATCCTTCAAATCTCGAAATAATTGATTGTGCTGGTAATTTGCTTAGTCCGGGATTAATTGATATTCAGGTTCATTTTCGCGATCCAGGGCAAACCCATAAAGAAGATTTAGCCAGTGGCAGTAAATCAGCAGTTGCAGGTGGAGTTACTACAGTTGTTTGCCAGCCTAATACTTCGCCAACCATAGATTCCGTCTATATTTTAGATTATTTACGGCTTAAAGCCCGCGAAACTGCTCATTGCAATATTAAGGCCTATGGCTGTATTACCAGAGGTATGAAGGGCGAAGAATTGACCGATATGTATAGTTTGGCCGCCGCCGGGGCGGTTGGTTTTACTGATGATGGTTTGCCGGTTATGAATGCTAATATAATGAGGCGGGCTTTTGAATATTCAAAAAACTTAAATTTGGTGATTGCTCAGCATGCTGAGGATTTAAATCTTAGCAATAAGGGCTGCATTACTGAAGGGATAGTATCGCTTGAGCTTGGAGTCAGAGGGATCCCAAATATTTCAGAATCAGTAATTGTTGAAAGAGATTTGGCAATTTTAGAGGCAATTGGCGGCAGATATCATTTATTACATGTTTCAACCAAAGAGGCTTTAGAAGCGGTAAAAAGAGCTAAAGATAAGGGATTAAATGTTACAGTTGAGGTATCTCCTCATCATTTTGGTTTAAATGAAAATGCGGTATTAAAATTTGGCACTAATGCCAAAATGAACCCCCCGCTTCGAAGTGAAAATGATCGCTTAGCGATGATTGAGGGTTTAAGATCAGGATTAATTGATGCCATTGCCACCGATCATGCTCCTCATGACCTTGCATCAAAAGAAAAACCGCTTGAAGAGGCTTCATTTGGAATTGTCGGGGTAGAAAGCATGCTAAATATCTCCTTAAATTTATATCATCAAAAAATATTGGGAATTAGAGAATTATTGGCAAAAATGACTTGTAATGCGGCAAAAATCATTAATTTTGATGGCGGAAAAATCAAAAAAAATGCCAGAGCTGACCTGGTTCTTATTGACATCAATCATGATTGTTTAATTAATTCTGCTAAATTTTATAGCAAATCAAAAAATTCTCCTTTTAATGGCTATAACGCTAAGGGAAGGGTCTTAAAAACAATAATTGCGGGAAAAATTGTCTATGAAATCTAAAAAAAGTAATTTGGCTTTATCAGATAAGGTTAAGTCGGTAATTCCTAAAATTTTAATTATTGCCGGTTCAGATTCTAGCGGTGGGGCTGGAATTCAGATCGATGTTAAAACTGCTACTGCCTTAAAAACCTACGCGGCAACTGCAATTACCTGTCTTACCGCCCAAAGTTCAGCAAGGGTGCATGATGTATTTTACGCGCCGGTTGATTTTTTAAAGCAGCAAATTGAAGTAGTCTTGGATGATATGAGCTTTGATTGTATAAAAATCGGGATGCTTGGCAATGCCAGAAATGTAAAATTAGTAGCGGAAGTTTTGGCCAAAAAAGCCAAAAATATTAAGATAGTTTTAGATACAGTTATTGTTGCAACTTCCGGCGATTTGTTGATAGAAGACTCAGCGCTTGGGTTTTTAAAATCAAGGCTTATGAATCAGGCATATTTAGTAACCCCTAATATCATTGAAGCAGAGATTTTATCACAAACTGAAATTAAAAAAATCAGCGATATGAAAAAGGCTGCTAAAATTATTAAAGAATTGGGCTGCAAAAATGTTTTAATTAAAGGTGGACATCTTTTATCTAAAAGCAAGATCTTAACTAATATCTTGCTTGATGAAAACGATAAATTTCATACCATAACCAATAAAAGATTGGGTGCGGATTATAAAAATCAAAATATTCACGGCACTGGTTGCGCCATGGCTTCTGCTATTACTTGTAATTTGGCTAAAAAATTTGACTTATTATCAGCAGTCAGGCAAGCTAATCAGTATGTTTACCGATCAATCGTTAAAAGTGTTAATATCGGCAAAGGTAGTAGAATTCTAATTAACTATTGATTCGGTATTGATAATTTTTTTTAACAATAAAATTATGTTTAAAAAATGACCAAAGAAAATACAAAATCGCTTCTTGAAAATATCAAAAAGAAAATGATGAATATTAACGCGCCGAAAGCTGATAATCAGTCAAATTTTGCAAATCTGGATGATGATTTTGAATATATTGTTCCTAAAAGTGGCGAGCCAGGTAAAGCACAGCAGAAAATAGAGCCAAAATTCAACTCTTTAGAGCAAATGGATATTGATCTGTCTGATCAAGAAAAATTTCAGCTGCCACCAATTGATAAAGATACTAAAGATGAAATGCTAAAAATTACCTTGCCGGATTTTTTTGGATTAAAAGAGGAGCCTAAATTATCTGATTTAAGTTTGGCTCAGGATTTAAAAGCTGATTTTGTTGCTTATGAGCAGAAAAAAACCGAGGATTCAATTGCATCTAAAAAATTTCTTGCCGATGCAGCAGAAAAAAAAGAAAAAGATAATATTATACAGCTAAATAATGCCAAGGAATTTAATTTAGATGATTTAGAGGATGTTGGAGACGAGATGGATTTTGATATTGATGCTACAAAAAAACTCGATAAAAGCCAGGATTTCGTAGATAGCAAGCCAGCAAAGGCGATAGATGATGATTTAGATTTAGATTTTGATTTGGATGATGAGGATGGTGAGGAGGAGGATAAACAGGTGCCTGCAAAAATTGAAGAAGATGATGATTTGGACTCGGTGGATCTTGGAGATTTAAAGGATGATATTGATTTAGATGTCAAGGAAAGTCAAAATAAAGCTCCTATGGAAGCAGCTTTAAAGGTAGCTGAAAATAATTTGGCAGATGAGGTTAGTCATGATGAAGCAGATGAATCTGATTTTAGCCAGGAAGATGCAGATATAAAGCTGGATATTGATGATAAGGATCTTGATCTTGGTGAAGAAGAAAAAGATAATCAAAATTCTGATCAATCACCAGAGATCGCCACTGATTCAGATGAGCAGTCAGAAGAGCAGGAAGATATAGAATTAAGTTTAGATGACCAGCAGGAAGAATTTGCAGATAATAATAAGGATTTAGCGACAGAAGAAGTAAATGAGCATTTAGATGATTTGCACAATGAGGAGTTTGAGCAATTAAAAAAATTAGAATCCCTAGAATCATCTAAGCAGCCAATTACTGATCAAAATCAAACAATTAAAGATAGCTTGCTTTCCAAGCAAACCATAGAAAAAACTTCAAATTCAATTAAAAAACTTATGAATAATTTTGATAATAAAAAACCTTCTACCAATGCCGTTACTGTTGAGCAGATGCTGATGTCAATGTTGCGACCACAACTCGAAGAGTGGCTTAATGCGAATTTGCCTGCCTTAGTTGAAAAAGTCATCCGTGAGGAAATTTCAAAAATAGTGCCTAAAAATTAGCGCTAATATTTTATTTTGAAGTTTAATTAGCAAGATTGTTGACTTTAAGATCAGATTAAAATATCTCCTCTAATTATCTTTATTTTTAAAACAAAAACTTTAATGAAAAATTTATTAATTGTTGAATCCCCAGCTAAAGCCAAAACAATTGCAAAATATTTAGGCAAAGATTATGACGTGATTGCTTCTTTTGGCCATATTAGAGACCTGCCAAGCAAGAATGGATCAGTTGAGCCTGATAATGATTTTGCGATGCATTATGAGATTTCTACTAAATCAAGCAAATATGTTAAAGATATTGTTGATAAGGTTAAATTATGTCAAAAATTAATTCTTGCTCCCGATCCTGACCGTGAGGGCGAGTCAATTGCTTGGCATATATGCGAAATGTTAAAACAAAAGAAAGCTCTAAAATCTTCAATTGAGGTGCAAAGGGTGGTTTTCAATGCCATTACCAAAAATTCAATTTTAGAGGCAATTAAAAATCCGCGAGAAATTGATATGGATTTGGTTAATGCCCAGCAAGCAAGAAGGGCGCTTGATTATCTGGTAGGCTTTACTTTATCACCGATTTTATGGAAAAAATTACCAGGGAGCAGGTCAGCGGGAAGGGTGCAGTCGGTTGCACTTAGAATGATTTGTGATCGTGAGGATGAAATTGAAAAATTTGTTAGCCAAGAATATTGGGATATTAAGGTTGATTTAGAAAATAATGCCCAAAATAGTTTTTTAGCCAATGTTTTTGAAATTAATGGTCAGAAATTAGAAAAATTTTCGATTGTTAATCAAAAGCAGGCTCTAGAAATTGAGCAGATGCTACAAAATAAGCAATATGAGGTTGCAGATGTTATCAAAAAACAAACTAAAAGAAGGGCTTATCCACCTTTTATTACCTCTTCAATGCAACAAGAAGCGGCGCGAAAATTAGGTTTTTCGGTCAAAAAAACCATGCAAATTGCTCAGAAATTATATGAAGGTGTTGATGTTGGCGGCAATGTTCAGGGTTTAATCACTTATATGAGAACTGATTCTATTGCAGTTTCAAATGAGGCCTTAACTCAGGTAAGACAATATATCGACGCCACTTACGGCAATGATTATTTGCCCCCAGCAGCCAATATTTTTAAAAGTAAAGTTAAAAATGCTCAGGAAGCCCATGAAGCCATAAGGCCAACTGATTTTTCTCTAAATCCTGAGAAAGTTAAAAATTATCTCGATCGAGACCAGCTATCCTTATATGATCTGATTTTTAAGCGCATGGTGGCATCGCAAATGGCAGATGCAATTTTTGATCAAATGACAATAGAAATAACCACTAATCCAAAATATGCTAATCTTAGAGCAACTGGATCAGTGCTTAAATTTAGCGGGTTTTTAGCGATTTATCGTGAAGATTTAGATGATGAGAGTGAAGATGATGATACTAAGCAAAAATTACCAGAATTAAAAGTCTCAGAAAAACTGAATTTACTTTCTGTAAATCCTGCTCAACATTTTACCGAGCCGCCACCAAGATATTCAGAAGCAAGCCTGGTTAAAAAGATGGAAGAGCTTGGCATCGGCCGTCCCTCAACCTATGCTACCATTATCTCGGTGTTGCAAGATCGTGGTTATGTGGCTTTAGAAAAAAAACGCTTTTTCCCGCAAGAGCGCGGTAGAATCGTTACTATTTTCCTCAAGGAATTCTTCGCTCAATATGTTGAATATGATTATACTGCAAATTTAGAAGATGATTTAGACGTAATCTCAAATGGTAAAATGGAATGGAAGAATTTTTTAAAGAAATTCTGGCAAAAATTTTACCATAATATTAACGAAGTTGAAAAAAAGGCATTTGGTGAAGTGCTTGGGGTTTTAAATACTAAAATTGCTGAAAGTATTTTTGGCCATGATCAGGATGGTAAGGTAAAAGATAATTGCCCATCATGCAAAAATGGTACTTTAAGTCTTAAATTAGGCAAATTTGGCGCCTTTGTTGGCTGCTCTAATTATCCAGAGTGCAGATATACCAAGCAAATTTTTGATAAGGATGGCAAATCAAAAGATTCAAATCTACAAGATCATGAATCTGGCTTAGTAGAAAATAAAATCACCGAGCCAAAAAATTTGGGCAAAGATCCTAAAACTGGCTATGATATTTTATTAAAAGTCGGACCTTATGGGCCTTATCTTGAATTATTTGGTAGTGAAGCAGCGTCTAAAGAGCCGGAAATAAAAAAAGAAGATCAGGAACTAGTAGCCCAAAAAACTACCAAATCTAAAACTACTAAAACCAAGACCAAAGCTACTAAAGCTAAAATCGCCAAACCAAAAAGGGTTTCAATTCCAAAGAATTTTGACCTTAATAATTTGGATTTAGCAATGGCAACCAAAATCCTCTCCCTACCAAGAGAAGTTGGAATTCATCCTCAAACCGGCAATAAAATCATCGCCAATTTCGGCCCCTACGGCCCTTATTTGCTACATGATAAAAAATTCGTCTCGGTAAAAAATGACAATATCCTAGAAATCGGCCTCAACGCCGCGGTAGATCTAATTGAAACCGCCAACCAAGCCAAAAAAAATGCCCCAGCCAAAAAATCATTTACCAGGAAGCCATTTGCCAAAAAAAAGAAATAAAAAAGGTAGCAGGTACCTTTTACCACAATGTCACAATAGATCTAATCAAAACCACCAACCAAGCCAAAAAAACCCACAATAAAAAGTCTTTGCCAAAAGAAGAGGTAATCTTGATCTGTTTTAAAGAAATACGTTTTATTTTTTATTAAATCTAAAGCCGGTATTTTATTTAAGCATAAATTTTTTAGTTATAAAATCTCTTCTAAGCATTTTATTTAACTAAAATTTTAAACTAGTGTCAGAAAACTTAGCTCAAGAAAATATTAAAAAAACATCGATTAGCAATAGTGAAAATTCTAAAGATATTTTAGAGGATTTAAAAAAATTAATTGATGAAGATCTAAATCCGGCCTATATTTGCGAAACCAGGGAAAATAATCCTAATTACTTGGCAATAATATATGCTAATCAGAAATTTTATGAGATTTTCAATATTGATGAGGAGAATCTGGTTGGTAAAAATTACGATTTTTTGCTCAGTAATATCGATTTAGATTATAGTTCGGAAGATCATCTGGAATATATCAGATTAGTAAAATCAGTAAAATCTATTCAGCCTTGCTCGGTTATCATTAGTTTATTTGATAAAAGGGAACATCTTCTTAAGACTAAATTTAAAATTAATTTTAACGCTCATATTTGCTTTAATAAAAGGCATTATGTCAGCTTCATTCTTGAGAAAATCGAGGATGTTTTAAATGTTGGTGGCGATCAAAAAAACTCAAATCAGATTCTGGTTCGAAATTTAGAAAGGGCGATTTCTAATGAAAGGTTGCTTAGACAAGTTAGTTATCTGATTGTTTCTGATTTGCCAATTAAGGAAACCGCTCAAAAAATTGCGCAAATTTTATCTGAATATCTAAAAGTTGATCGTTGTATAATCCATGATTATCGTGATGGTAAAACCAGCTTTGTGGCTGAATATCACAATAAATATGTCAAATCAATGACTTCTAGAAAAAGTGATGAAGATAATATTTTACTACTGACTAAATATATTAATTTTCAAAATCGTTTTTACTCAAGATTTGCAATTAAAAAAAATAAAAGCTCGCCATTAATATCAGTTGATACTGTTAGTGACAGTAATTTTTATGATATTGCCGATATTTGTACAAAATATCTGATTTTATCACAAATTTCAGTTACTACAGTTTTTAACGATAAAATTAATGGCGGAATTTATCTGCATCATTCTCAAAAGCGTCAATGGTCAATTGATGAAACTGAATTAGTAGAAATGATTGCAGATCAATTTTCAATTGCAATTGATCGTTCATTTTCGGTTGAAAGGGTAATGGTTGCTAATCACGAGTTACTAGAAAAAACCTTGGAATTAAAAGAGGCGCTGAAGGAAGAAAAAAATATGCGTAAAATGCAAAGCGAGTTCGTGGCAATGGCTTCTCATGAATTTAAAACTCCTTTGCAAATCATTGACAGTACCAGAGAATTGATTGGCAGAAAACTGAAATCTTTAAAAATTCAAGAAGAGTCTCTAGATAAATATTTAGATAAAATAAAAGCTACAATTTTAAGGATGAATGGCTTAATTCAAAGCACGCTTAACCTTGCAAAAATTGAAATGGCAGAAGGTTCAATCAAGCTTAACTGTGCTGATTTTAATTTAAAAAGCCTGATTCTTGATATTATTGATAAAAATTCCAACCTGGCATCTGACAAAAAAATCAAAATCATTGTAGCCTTGGATAATTTACCAGAAATTTATAATGGCGATCAAAAATTACTTGATCATTCATTTACCAATATTATAACTAATGCTATAAAATATTCTCACGATGGCTCTAAGGTTGAAATTCATGCTAAAAATGACGAAACTAGGATCTTTATCGAAGTATTGGATCATGGTATCGGAATTCCTAAAGATGACGTTTCTAATGTTGGCAAAAAATTCTTTCGTGCTAAAAATACTTTATCAGTTGCTGGTACCGGGATTGGTATTTATTTAACCAAATATTTTGTCGAGCTTCATGGTGGTTCGGTTATAATTTCAAGTAAAGTAAATATCGGTACTAAGGTTAAGGTTATATTACCAAAAATTAATTCTAAAAAATTATGAAAAAATCAATAAGTAAGCTTTTTAAGATTTCGCAAATATTATTATTGACAATATTATTGCCGAATTTTGCTTATGCTAAAAATAATGGCATGGAGAAGCCGGAATTGGTTTCAGAAATTCAGGAATCTGATGCAGATAATCAGGAGCAGGATAATATTGTCAGCCAATATCCGAATTTTAGCGGTGAAATTACTGCCAAATATAAAATTGATCGCATTGTTGGACATAAAAGATCAAATATTCCAGCTAGTGAAGGCTTATTTGGGGTTGATTCTAATTACTCATTAAATTTTAGTAAAAATTGGGCGGCTAAATCAACCCTGACTGCTTACCCATTGATTAAGCAAGATCCTTCCTTTAATGAAAATGAATCCAGATTTAGAACTGAGCGTGGCTTTAAAATACATAATACTGCTTTGATCATTGAGGAATTGCAGCTTTATTTTGAAAATAAATATAGTAAATTTTTTGTCGGTAAATTTGATCCTAAATTTGGTCCTTCTTATGCTGATTCCAAGGTTCCGGGAGTATTTAGCACTGAATTTACAGCTGATCGTGATTTGCTTGAAGAGATTGGTTTTGGCGGTGCATTAGTATCTGATGATATTGAGATAACGGCTAGTACATTCTTTCTTGATACTAGCAGTTTAGACAGAAGTGTGCTTGCTAAAAAGACTGTTGCCAGTCCAAATAATGGTCTTGCAACCAATACCTCAAAATTCTCTTCATATAGCTTTACTGTAGAAGGTACGCGATTACTTTCTTTTGAAAATTTATCATATCATCTAAGTTATCGCCGTCTGGGAGTAAAAAAAATGGCCGGTACTGCCGAGGAGTTAGATTATACGGGGAGCTTGGCTTATTCATTTCAACTAGAAAATAATATAATTTTGGTACCTTATATTGAGTTGATAAAAGCCAATAACTTCACCGGTATTAGAGGTCGCGATAATAACTATGCGATTTTAGCTGTAACCGCAAAACGCGACAAATGGAGCACGTCAATACTTGGCGGCTTAAGATCAATCAGGCAGTCTAATCAAAATGTTAAAGTAAATGATCGTCAGCTACAATATTCTATCGCTTATCAATTTAGCGATAGGCTAAGATTTGATGTTAGTGCGATGAATTTGAAGGAAAATAATATCAGCGGCCTGGTGCTTGGTGGCTACGCTAGATATACCTATAAGTTTTAGCAATTTAATTTATGCTTAATTTTTTAAAATCGATTTTTAGAATTACCAGATCGCTGATTATTGCCTTAATATTATTTCTATTAATAGTTTTTATGGTCGATAATCGCGAGCTGGTAAATCTTAATTTTTACCCGCTGCCTTTCAATATTGAGATGAGAGTATTTCTGCTGGTAATCATCTGTTTTGTGGCGGGAATTATATTTGGATTTTTGCTTTTCTCATCTAAGAGATTATGTAAATTTTTATCCGCATATATGCATACTGCAGACGGTAATAAAATAAAAAAATAGCAGCAAATTTTTTGCTATTTTCTTATTTTATGACCCCTATGTAGTATGGAAGATCGAAAACAAAAGAATCCGGCCGTAAAATAAAAGTTGATTTAAAAAGAATTATCAATAATATCAAAGGCCTCACTCTTTCCTTTTAACGCCAATTCGAGCTCAAAATGTTTTTTGATGCTTTTGGCTTCATAATCAATATTAATTTAACAAATAGGAACTAAAATCGATGGCAAGTAATTTAACCGTGATGGGTAACAAGGAGATTTTGCTGGTTGCAGAAAATATCGCTCATGAAAAAGGTATCACTACTAAAGAAGTTATTAATGCAATGGAAGAAGGCATTAAATTTGCTGCTAAAAAGAAATATGGTCATAATTTGGATATTGAATGCAAAATTGATGGCAAAAGTGGGCAAATTAAGCTTTTTAATAATCTTAAAGTGGTTGCTGATGATTATGATAATGAAGAATATGACAATAGATCATGTATAACTTTATCTCATGCTAAGCAAAAAAATCCAACGGTTAAAATTGGTAGCTCAGTTTCACAAGAATTGCCGCCAATTGATTTAAACCGGGTGGTTGCGCAAGTAGCAAGAAATGAAATCATTAAAAAAGTAAAAGAAGCTGAAAAAAATAAAGAATATAATGAATTTAAAGAAAGAATTGGTGATATCGTCAGCGCTTCGGTTAAAAAAGTTGGTATTAAAAATATCGTGATGGATATTGATGGCTATGAAGGAATTATCCATGAAAGCGGCTTGATTCCAAAAGAAAATTTCAAAGTTGGAGATCGCCTTCGAGTTTATGTTGAAGATGTTAGAAAAGAAGCTTTTGGATCGCAAATTTTTCTTTCCCGTACTCATCCGCAATTTTTGGTCAAGCTTTTTGAGCAGGAAGTGCCGGAACTTTACGATGGTAATATTGAAGTAAAGGCAATTGCTCGTGATGCTGGCTCAAGAGCTAAAATTGCAATTTTTTCTCGCCGCGATGATATCGATATTGTTGGTTCATTTATTGGTATTAGAGGTAGCAGAGTACAATCGGTTAGCTCGGAATTAAGAGGTGAAAAAATTGATATTATAAAATGGTCATCAAATATTGCTGAATTAGTTATTGCCGCTTTAACTCCAGCTAAAGTAAGTAAAGTAGTGGTTGATGAAGAAAATTCTTTAATTGAAGTCGTAGTTGCCGAAGATCAATTAAGTCTAGCAATTGGCAGGGGAGGGCAAAATGTAAAATTAGCCTCAAAATTAATTGGCTATAAGATTGACATCATGACCGATGATCAAGAATCGTCACGCCGTAAGACTGAGTTTAACCAAGCTTCAAAATTATTCATGGAAGCTCTCGATGTTGAAGATATGATCGCCAATTTACTAGCTTTAGAAGGTTTTTATACGGTTGAAGATCTAGCCAATGCTGAAATATCAGAAATTGAGTCAATAGAAGGTTTTGACGAAGAAATTGCCAAGGAAATTAAAAATAGAGCGGTAGAATATATTCAAAATAAAGTGACGGCCTAGGTTTTTTAAGCAATATAACATCAAAAAACGACGCGTCGCAGTAATGGCTCTATTGATCCATTCCTTATGTTTGAATCAAACTAATAAGTAGATTCTTATTTGGCTTATTATAAATTAAGATTTGCAAAAGATAATAAATTTATCAAGTTGATTCAAGCATTAGTAAGGGGTCAACAGACCCCTTGCTGCTACATTTTATGCGGAAAATATATCGAGAATAATTGTAAGAGAATTTAAAATTAAATAACATGACTAATCAGCAAGACTCTAAAGGCGATAATAATAGATCAAAGCTTACTTTAAAGCTTAAGCCGGTTGACGCTGAAAAAAAGCCTATACTGTCAAAATCTTTAACGGTAAAATCTTCGGATCGCAAAAGAGGTAGTTATAGTTCGGTACAAGTTACAATTAAGGGCAGAAAATCTTCGATCAATAATCTGATTGATCGCGCCAGTAAGGCTAGTGGTTTAAATCGATCCGAAATTGAAGCAAGGCGTGATGCGTTAAAAAATACCGCCGATGATAAAGACATTGCAACCTCAACTCATAAAATCCTATCCAAAGCCAATAAGCAAAAATCTGAGCAAGAACAAGAAAAGAAAATCGCAAAAGACCACCTTAAAAATCTGGAAGATCAGGGCCAGGAAATTGATATTGTGGCAGCTAAAGACGATGTTCAGGCATCTGGCCAAAATTTATCCGTCAATCAAAGTGAGCAACAAGCAGAATCCAGCTCACAAAATAATGATGGCAAATTAGATGTCAAAGAAAGTCCCAAGCCGGATAATAGTTACCAAATTGATAATTTTGACGTTCGCGCTAAAATTAAACAAAGTCTCGATGTTGTTAATCGCCAAAAAGAAGCAAGAGAAAAATTACTTGAAGAAAAAAGAAAAAAAGAGCAAGAAAAATTAGATGAAAAAAAATTAGAAAGAGAAAAAAAATTAAAGCCTAAAAAACCTACCAAAACAGCTTTTGAAGAGCCGGAAGAAAAATTTAAAAAACCAACCAAATTATTATTTGAAGAAAAAATCAATACCAGAAAGCTTACTTACATAGTTGGCAGCGATAATCAAGATACTATTGATAATTTTTATTATCGCAAAAAGAAGCGCAAAAATAAGCAGCATCATTTAGAAAATCTGCAAAAAGAATATAAAAAGATTACTCGCGAAGTTACTTTGCCGGAATTAATCTCGGTTGCTGATTTAGCTGATCGTATGTCTGAAAAAGCTGGCGATGTGGTAAAAAAACTTTTTACAATGGGGGTAGTTACTACTTCAAATCAAGTAATTGATGCTGATACTGCTGAAATTATTATTGCTGAATTTGGTCATATTGCCAAAAGAGTTGCTAATTCTGATGTTGAAAATATTTTAGGCGATAATCAGGATGATTCGATTGAAAAAATTGCCCGGGCGCCAATTGTTACAATTATGGGGCATGTCGATCATGGCAAAACTTCACTTTTAGATGCAATCAGATCTACTACTGTCGCTGCTAAGGAACATGGCGGCATTACTCAACATATCGGCGCTTCAAGAATTCAGACTGATAGTGGTAAATTCATTACCTTTTTAGATACTCCTGGTCACGAAGCATTTACTGAGATGCGGATGCGCGGTGCTAACGTTACTGACATTGTGGTGTTGGTGGTAGCAGCTGATGATGGGGTTAAGGAGCAAACAATTGAGGCAATCAGCCATGCTAAAGCGGCCAATGTGCCAATTATTGTTGCGGTCAATAAAATTGATAAGCCAGGCTCTGATCCAGACCGGGTTAAAAATGAATTATTAAGCTATGATATTATTTCTGAAGATTTAGGCGGGCAGGTGATGTTTGTGCCGGTATCAGCTAAAAAAATGCTTAATTTAGATAAATTGGAAGAAGCAATTTTATTACAATCAGAAATATTAGAGCTGAAAGCCACTTATAATACGATGGCTGCAGGCGTGGTAATTGAATCAAAGATTGATCAAAATAAAGGGGTGGTAGTAACGCTTTTAATTCAAAGCGGCACCTTAAATATTGCCGATATTGTAGTTGCAGGAATTGGCTATGGTAAAATCAGAAAAATGTCCGATGAAAAGGGCCGTAATATCAAATTTGCTACCCCATCGATGCCAGTTGAAATTCTTGGGCTTGACAATGCGCCAAATGCTGGTGATAAATTTTTTGTGGTCAAAGAAGAAAAGCAAGCCAGAGATATAATTTCTTACCGCTCTAAAAAAGATCGTGAAGAAAAAGCGATGAAAAATTCTGCCAAATCTTTTAGTGATATTTTTAAAGAATCTGGCAAAGGAAAATTAAAATATCTCAATGTCATTATTAAAGGCGACGTTCATGGTTCAGTTGAGGCAATTGCGAGCAGCTTAGCAAAGCTTAATACTGAAGAGGTGGCAATTAAAGTTGTCCATTTGGCAACAGGCGGCATTACTGAAACTGATATTAGTTTGGCTGCGGTTTCAAGTGCGATAATTATTGGTTTTAACGTCAGAACCAATGTTGCTGCCAAAGAAATGGCCAAAAATAAAAATGTTGATATTCGTTATTATTCAGTCATTTATAATGTGGTTGATGATTTAAAATTAATGCTTGGCGGTATGTTAGAGCCGGTTAAAAATGAAGAATATTTAGGCCAGGCTGAAATCAGACAAGTATTTAAAGTGACCGGCATGGGTAAAATTGCCGGATCATTTGTAACTGATGGCGTAATTAAGCGTGGCGCCAAAGTAAGATTGCTTAGAGATAATGTCGTAATTTTTGATGGTACTTTAAAAACCTTAAAAAGATTTAAAGATGACGTCAAAGAAGTTAAAAGTGGTTTTGAATGTGGTCTATCGCTTGAAAATTATGATGATATAAAAGAAGGTGATGCAATTGAATGTTATCAAATTAACGAGGAAAAAAGGACATTATAATAAAGTTTTAAATATTTGAAATCATGAGATTAAGGCACTATTTCCTGATAATAATTGCTCTTCTTAGCTTTTCTAAATTAGCTTTAGGAGATGATGTGATTCAGTTAGAAATAGTAAGGCCTGAAGTTAAGGGTTTAATTGAGGCAAGAATCCAAAATCTATCCGATAAAGCTAAAGATTTAGGCTTTGATGAAGTTTTATTTTATGGCAAAAGAAAGCCAATTAAAAATTCTAAAATGCTTGAAGTTAGTTGGTATAAAATCAGTCTTAAAAATAACAATTATAACCTTAAAAAGCCGCTTAAAAGCAAGTTTAATGCCAAGGATAAATTTGCTGCCAAAGATATGTTTAACGCCAAAGGTGATCGTAAATTTTTAGCCGAAGAAATCGAAAATTTATTTAACAGTCAAAATTCCGATTTTAAAGTTTTAGCTAAAGAAGTTGATAAAAATAAATTAGCTATCAGTGCCAAGCAATTAGAAGAGAGTCAAAAGACAAAAGAGCCTATCGCATTAGCCGATAAATCATTACCAAATAATCAAACGGCAGAGTCGCCAATTGAGGCCTCTATTCCTGAGGATATCGAATTAAAATCACAAAATTGCAAAGATAATGAATTTACTCATGATTTTGCTGCCGGTAAATCCTATCGCAATAAAACTTTTTATTATATCGATGCTGACAATAAAAGAATCGATGTTGCTACTTGCAAAAAATCTGATGAGACCTTTATTCATCGTCAGGATAGTGGCGGCTCCTGTCAAATTATCAATGATATTGCCGCCAATCAGGTGATTGTACAATCAAGAAAATATATTATGGTTGATGGCGCCAAACAATATATTGGCAATTGTAACCCATCTCCTTACAAGGAAATTGGCTATAAATGGCGCCGGGAATTTTACGATCCCTCAGCGCCAATTCTTACTGATAATGTTAAAGATAACATCTATATTGGCTCTAATCAGGGCGAAGAGTTAGAAGATAGCCAATATGAAGGCGCTACCTATCTTTCTAAGCCATATGATATCGAAAATTACAATAAATCAGATAAATGTAATGATTGGAGTTCACTTTCATATGGCGGGCAAGAAATCGACCTATCAAAAAGCGACAAAGCCAGTATCAAATTTGATAATTATGTTGATTATCGCCAGGAGCTGCCAAGATCTGGCAAAAGATGTATTATGATTGCTTTTGATAATAGCTGCAATAAATGGAAAAATATCGGCTTCTCTCAAAACAACATCTCATATTACCAACGCTGTCTAAATTACCGTTGTCCATTAAGTAAAGTAATAAAAATCCCAATCTATCAAAGAACTGATGGTACCAAATTTTATGATGAAGAACAAAAAAGAGAATCAAAATACACTTGTGGCACTAATTTGGATGGGGTGGAATATTATTATAATGATAAGAATCCATAGAATTAATCTGTTGCAGAAATAAGGAATCATTGCAAGAATAGCTCTATTGACCCATTCCTCACGTTTGAATCAACTTTAAACTAAAACATATAACTATAAAATTGATTCAAGCATTAAGAAGGGGTCAATAGAACCCTTGTTGCGGCATGCCGTGGAAGCTCTAAAACGAATCTATAAATATAATGAAAAACCAATTTTACAAATTATCCTTGGTTACCAACAAAGGCAGTAGCGATAACAGGCAATATCTAAATTTCATCAAGATTTGCGCCAAATCAGGTATTACCTCAGTGCAACTACGTGAAAAAAACCTGCCCTATGAATCTTTGCTAGAATTTGGCAAGATGCTTAAAGAAACTTTAGCACCTTTTAATATTGCATTGCTCATCAATGATAATGTAAATTTGGCCCTTGAGCTAGATGCTGATGGTGTACATTTGGGGCAAAGTGATGGTGATATTATGGCAGCTCGAAAAATTTTAGGTCCAAATAAAATCATCGGCCTTTCAATTAATTCAGAGGATCAGTTGCGTCAAGCAAATCTTTTACCGCTAAATTATGTCGGTTGTGGCGCGGTTTTTCCAACAAAAAATAAAGCAAATATTGTGGCAATTATCGGCGTAGAAGGTGTGAAAAAATTATCTATCATATCCAAGCATCCAATCATCGCAATTGGCGGAATAGATGAGTCTAGCGCTGCCAAAATTATGCAAGCAGGAGCAAATGGCATTGCTGCAATTGGAGTTTTTCACGATGCTTTAGACCCTGAAGCAACCACAAAAAACCTGCGTAACATTATTAATTTAGGAGGCAAATAATATGATTAATCAACTTAAAACCAAAATATCAGATTTAAGAAAATCTAAACCTTTGGTATTATGCCTTACCAATTACGTCACTATGGATTTTATGGCTAATAGCCTACTTGCGCTTGGAGCGGCACCGATAATGTCGGTTTGTGATGCAGAAATTGAAGAATTGATTAAAATAGCGCATGTCATCAATATCAATATTGGCACCTTAAATGATGAGTCAATTGCAAGATATTACAAAGCAGCTAAATTTGCTAAGCAGTATCATAAACCTTTAATCCTTGATCCAGTTGGCGCCGGGGCCAGCATGATACGCACTAAATGTGCCAGAGAATTAATGAAGGATGCTGATATAATTAGAGGTAATGCCAGTGAAATCATGGCGTTACTTGATGATCATAGTAAAACTCTTGGTGTTGAATCTTTAAACCCCACTAGCCAAGCCAAAGACCAAGCTAATATTTTAGCTAATAAATTTAACTGCACTGTTGTGATAAGTGGTGCAGAAGATTTTATTACTGATGGAAAAAGACAAGAATCTCTAAAGTTTGGCTCTCCTTTGATGCCTTTTATAACCGGAATGGGATGCACATTAACCGCGGTAATTGCCGCTTTTAGAGCCACAATAAATGATTCATTTGAAGCTGCAAAATATGCAACTAGCTATTTTGGCCTATGCGGCAATTTAGCCAATATAAAAGCAGATAAACCAGCAACATTTCGTAGCGCCTTCATTGACGAATTATACGCTGCAGATACTGAATCTATCTCAAAGATTTTTGATTTATATCATATAAGTGATTAAAATCAAATCCTGGTTAAAATTTTGATTTGTTACTTATACGAATAGCCGCAATTCATCTGACACTACAAAATTCAGTAGTGTCAGATTATATTACAGCTATTACATATTAGTTAGAAATGGAGGAAATTTGTGTTTCTCCTATACTAGCTCCTCTAGGACTTTTAGAGGGATCATTTGATCCTTGACTGTTTCGATCATCGTTTTCCTTGACTTTATAATCTGTACACAGTTCTTTTAATCCTTCAATTACCCTCTCTTCATCTTCAACGGATTCTAATTTCTCATTAAGAGTAATAATATTTTCTTCTAATAATTGGATTTCCTTAAGAATATCTTCTTCTAAGAATTGGATTTTCTTATCTTTTTCCTCTAGAGCAAGTTCATGATCCAAAGCCTGTGATTCTGTTTGCTCTTTTAATTTTTGTAGCTCTTGTAGTACTTCTTGTAATTGGGAAGAGGTTTTTTCTTGTGATTCACTTTTATCAGCAAGATCAGCATCTTTTTGAACTGCTTGAGCCGCAAGATCCCAATTTGCTTTTTGTAGATCTGACAAGTCTTTTTCCTTTAATCCTAGCTCCTCTCTTAGATTTGCGGTTTTTTTGTTTGCCTCTTCTAATTCTGAATTAGTTACTGCTTGTTGTAATTGTAATTCATGGTTCTGTCTTTCTAAATGCTCGATGCGAGCTTGCTCAGATGCGCTTATTGCAGAATATTCTTGACGTTGTTCCGTACATTGTTTCGTCATAGTCTGAAGTTGTTTACTAATTTCACGAAAGTCGTAGCGGAGTCGATTTATGTCCAAGTCGTCTCTATCCTTTACTGTTTTTAGGTCTTCGATTCTTATTAGTAATTCTGCATTAGCAGTTTCTAATTCTTTTTCTTTTGATGATCTAAACATAATTTATTTATAATTTATCAAGATTAATATCATTGTGAAATAAAAGGTAATTTTTTAATTCTAAAAATACCTAGAAATTCATATTATAAATAACTTTTTATTCTACAATAGTTAATTTATATTTATTATATATATTTAATAATTATCTATAATTTGTAGTTATTAATTTAATTAAAATATTTATTATGTTTCGTAAATTAATATTTTAGCTAATTTTATGGAATTGTTTGATTATGTTAATTAATGATAGATATTTTTGCGGAATAATGTTTTTGCCAATTATCCAATTATAGATTTCAAGGTCGTCTTGTTCTAAGAAATCTTGATAAATTATTAGCTCATCATCAGTCATTTGATTGAGGTTTTTTTTGGCGAAATCTCCGATTAAAAAGTCGGTTTCTTTGCATCCGCGGTGAACTGAGCGATAGATTAGTTTCTTTTTTAGAGACATTTATAATTTATAATTTTGATAATCTTGCTAATCTCTCAGCTCGCATTTTTTTAAAATCATCCCCGGCGTGATAAGATGAGCGGGTGAGGGGGCTGGATGAAACCATTAAAAAGCCTTTATTATAGGCCATTTTTTTTAGGAACTCAAATTCTTCCAGGCCTACGTAGCGATCAACTGGTGCGTGTCTTAGGGTGGGGCGTAGATATTGTCCGATAGTTATAAAATCAACATCGGCAGCTCTTAGATCATCCATTACTTGCAATACTTCTTCTTTGCTTTCGCCAAGTCCAAGCATGATGCCAGATTTAGTAAACATTGCAGGGTCAATTTCTTTTACTTTTTTTAATAGATAAAGTGAGTGAAAATAGCGTGCTCCTGGTCTGATTTTAGCGTAAAGACTTGGGACGGTTTCAATATTATGATTAAAAACATCGGGCTTAGCGCCAACCACGATTTCAATGGCACCATTTTTTCTTAAAAAATCGGGGGTGAGAATCTCAATAGTAGTATCGGGGCTATTTTTTCTGATTTTAGCAATTGAATCAGCAAAATGATTGGCGCCACCATCATCAAGATCGTCGCGATCAACTGAAGTAATAACGATATGATTAAGTCCTAATTTGCCAACAATTTCGCCTAATCTTTCTGGCTCATGAGGGTCTAATTGATCAGGCTTGCCGGTTTCGATATTACAAAATGAGCAGGCTCTGGTGCAAATTGAGCCTAAAATCATCACTGTTGCATGTTTTTGCGCCCAGCATTCGCCAATATTAGGGCAGGCCGCTTCTTCACAAACTGTGTTTAACTTATATTGATTAAGTAAATCTTTAGTTTGTTGATAGCCTTTGGAATTTGGCGCCTTTACCCTGATCCAATCAGGCTTTCTAATGATTGATTCTTTGGGGGTAAAATCAGCAAAACCGAGACTATCCTTATTATCAAGCTTAGCAATTTGACCATTAATTTTTTTATCTTCTCTAGTTTGTCGCATAATTTAAATAGTTTCACCGCTAACCACATATTTGGTCATTTCAGCAATATTGGTTGAGTGATCAGCTAATCTTTCAAAATTTTTAGCAATAAATAAAATATTGATGATATTTTTTACTTGCTGACAGCTAAAATTTTCTTTTTCTAAAATCCCAAAAAGTCCGCTATAGATTTGATCAATTTGATCGTCTTTTTTTAAGACCTCATCAGCTTTTAAAATATCTTGATCATTAAAAGCAACTACCGCATCCTTGACCATAATTTTGGCAATTTCAAGCATGGTTAATAGTGATTTTTTAACATCACTTTCAAAAGTTTTTTCGCCAATACGATCAATTTTTTTGATAATGCTTTTAGCTTGATCGCCGATTCTTTCAAGATTAGAGGCAACTTTTAATGATGATACGATGTAGCGTAAATCAACTGCCATTGGCTGGCGCATTGCAAGCATGGCGGTTACTTTTCTTTCAACTAAATGGTCGAGATTATTGATATGATAATCATGTTTGCTGATTTTTTCGAGATAACCGCTTTTATAATCATTAATTAATTCAGAAACCATATCAATTGAATCAATCACCATCAGCATCATATCATCTAAGGTGCCTGATATTGATTTTAGATCTTTATCATAAGATTTTACGGTATGTTCTTTAAGGCTCATGACTTTTTTAAAAAGTTAAATTGGAATTTAAAATAGCGATACTACACTTTTTTAACCAAAATATCAAGTAAAACAAATTACAAATATGAAAAATCTTTTAGTGATCGGCGCAGGCGGTAGAGAGCATGCAATTATTTTAAAATTTAAACAATCAGCAAATATTGCTAAAATCTATGCTTTGCCTGGAAATGCCGGCATTGCTGAATTAGCTGAATGTGTGACTGAAATTGCGGTTGCAAATCATGCTCAAATCATTGATTTTTGTCAAAGAAAAAAAATCGATCTGGTCTTTGTTGGCCCTGAGCAGCCTTTAGTTGAGGGTCTGGTTGATGATTTGATAAAAAATCAGATTAAGGTTTTTGGGCCTTCAAAATTTGCTGCGCAGCTTGAAGGATCAAAGGCTTTTATGAAAGAAATTTGCCATCAAAATAATATTCCAACTGCCAAATATCAGGTTTTTGAAGAGCGAAATTCAGCGCTTAATTATTGCAGGCAACTTGGTTTTCCATGCGTGATTAAGGCTGATGGTCTTGCTGCTGGTAAGGGGGTAGTAATTGTTAATGATGATAGTGAAGCAAAAAATACGTTAGCTGAATTTTTTGCCGGTAAATTCGGGGTAGCTGGTAAAAAAATTGTGATTGAAGAATTTTTAACTGGCCAGGAAGTCAGTTATTTTGCAATTTCAGATGGTAAGGATTTTATCTCTTTAGGCTCTGCCTGTGATCATAAAAAAGTCGGAGAAAATGAAACCGGTCCAAATACTGGCGGCATGGGTACTTTTAGCCCCGCTCCTTTTATTACTAAAGAAATTGAAATTGAGGTTATAAATAAGATTATCAAACCAACCATTGATGCAATGAGAGCGTTAGGCCATCCCTTTATTGGTATTTTATTTGCCGGATTAATTTTAACCAAGGACGGCCCAAAATTACTGGAATTTAACACCAGATTTGGCGATCCTGAAACTCAAGTTATTTTACCAAGAATTAAATCTGATTTTTTTGATCTGATCTCAGCTGCAATTACTGGTGAAATCAAAAATTTTAAAATTACTTTTGATCAGGATAAAAAATTAGTTGCAGTGGTTGTTGCTGCCAAAGGCTATCCTGATTCCTACCAAAAAGGCACTGAAATCAAAAATCTCTCATCACTAAAAAATCTCAAAGATCTAGAAATTCTCCATGCCGGTACCATTTTAAAAGACAATAAAATCCTAGCAAATGGCGGCCGAGTTTTAAATATTGTTGCCAGTGCCAATAATTTTAAAACTGCCAGAACCAAAGCCTACGAAGCCTTTAAAATGATTGATTGGCAAGATGGTTTTGTGCGTTATGATATTGCTAAAAAGGTTGAGGAAATGGTATAATGCCATATATGGCTTGCGGGAATTAAGTCTATTAACCACCACTGTCTGGTTTGCTACGTCGTTTATGCTCCTCGAGAGTGACGGATTTTGAGACATCGTCACTCTCGAGGAGCATAAACGACGTAGCAAACCAGTTTAATATTCGACTAATCTTGGATCATCTTCTAACCAGCCTGATTGGGAATATTTTTTCTATAGCCATCAATCATTGTTTTTTGCGCTTTAAATCTTATCAATTCCTTGCCGCCAAGTTTAATTCCTGGAGTAGATTTAACTTTTGACGGATTAATTTGAGAATTTTTATAAAGTAATTCAAAATGCAAATGCGCTCCTTTGGCAAGGCCGGTTTGGCCGATATAAGCAATAATATCGCCTTGCTTTACCTTTGATCCTTTATGAAATTTGCTTGAAAATTTGCTGGCATGGGCATAAGCGGTTTGATAATCAGGATTATGTTTAATTCTAACATAATTACCATAGCCGCCATTTGGGCCCATAAATACTATGGTGCCGGCCCCGGCGGCAAGTATTGGAGTGCCAATTGGGGCAGCAAAATCTACTCCCTTATGCATTCTGGTATAGCCAAGTATCGGGTGATTTCTCATGCCAAATTTTGAGGAGATTCGAGCACCATTGACTGGTGTTCTTAATAATGATTTTTTGGTACTATTACCGCTACCGTCAAAATATTGATTTTCACCATTAATTTTATGTAAATAAATATCGATATTTCTTTGGCCAAGCTGTAAAGAGGAAAATAATACATCACCATCTTTAACTTTTTTGCCTTCTTTGGTGTAAAAGCTTTCAACTAACATTTCAAATTTATCGCCTTCTTTAATATCGCGTTGAAAATCGACATCATAAGCATATAAGTTAATCATATTCATCATTGTGGTTTCTGAGATGCCAGCATTGGTGCCATCAACAAAAAGACTGTTGCTGATGGTGGTTGAATATTTCATGATATGCTTGATTAATTCATGCTTAATGATTTTAGCATGATATTGATTTTGATCATCTCTTTGAATATTAATTTCTGCTTCTGGTGATTTAGAAATAATTATTTGGTTAACAATAATTTGGCGAGCAATATCAGCCTCATTTGTGTCATTTTTGCTACCATCATAGCTAATATTTACCATATATTTGATTGTAATAGTATCGCCATCATTGATTAATCTCGGGCTATAGATTTTTTTCATCTCTTCTAATATTGCAAATGCATCTTGCTCACTAATGCCATTATTAATTAGAATTTTTAAGATGGCGTCACCACTTTTGACCTGATAATTAATGGTTTGTTGTTGTTTAAGATCAATTGTCTGATTACCGAGATTAATTTTAATTGGCTCTAAATTATTTCTAGCGGCTAATTCCTTTTGATCTTGAATAAAATTCTGCACATAACTAGCGCCTTTAAATAATAAGAAGCTAACAATTATTGAAATTGCAATTGGCTTAAATAAGCGATGTTCCAGGGTTTTATCAATAATATCAAGCAAAGATCTTAAATTGAGCCCTTTTATCTTTTTTAGCAAATTATTCATTTTTGGTCAGAGATTATATTTTAGAAAATGGATTACTTGCAAATTTGTATAACTTTGTTTAGATTACGAGAAAGAATATTGCAACTTTGCATCAAAACGAAATTAATATTTAAAATATCAATTTAAAAGACTATGCCGGTAAAAAAAATAAAAAACAAAATACAAAAAAATATTAAGAAAGATAATTTAAAAATAAATAAAAAAATTACTAAAATTGTCACATCGAAGTTGCAATCAAAAAAAAGCAAGCCGGTTAAAAAGGATGCGGTAAAAAAACCTTCTAAAAATATGGCAAATAAAAAGCCAAAAAAAGATGCGAAGAAAATTGTTAAAAAAAATACAATCAAGCCAGCAGTAAAACCAGTTAAAGTTAAAGATAAGGATAAAATATCCAAGCCGGTTAAAGATAAAGCAATTATCAGCCGCTCAAATAATAATGTTAAATCGGTAAGTGGCAAATCTGAAAAAGTCAGCTTCAAAGCCGGTGATTACGCAGTTTATCCGCCTCATGGGGTTGGAAAAATTACCGCAATTGATAAAACAATTATTGCCGGTCAAGAGTTTAAATGCTATTTAATGCATTTTGAAAGAGAGAAATTAATCATTAAAATTCCGGTTAATCAAGCCGATAAATCTGGCCTTAGAAGCTTGGCAACTAAAAGCCAGATTGATAAAGTATTTTCAATACTTAGAAGTGGGGTTAAAAAATTAAAAGGCATGTGGAGCAGAAGAGCTCAGGAATATGAAACTAAAATTAATTCTGGTGATATTATTTTATTGGCTGAAGTTTTAAGAGACTTAGCCCGTGATATTGAAGATGGTGAAAGATCTTACAGTGAAAGAATTATCTATGAAACTGCAATCTATCGATTAGCGATGGAATATTCAGTTGTGTATATGGTAGATTTTGAAGATGCTAAACAAAAAGTGGTTGCAACTGCTAAAGATAAAATCGGTTCTTTTGACCAAAAAGATAAGGAATTTGATGAATTTAAAATCATCGATGAAGATCCTGATTTATTAGAAGAGCTAGAGCATGATGAGGAAGAAGAAATTGATGATTTGGAAGAAGATGACGATGATATTGAATATGAAGAAGATGACGATGATGACGATTCGCCTAAAACCAGAAAATCCGGTAAGTGATCTGACTATGGAAAATGCTGAAGTTCTAAAGTTAGTTGCGGTTAAAAAGCATTTCGTATCAAGTTCAAAGCCAGTTGAAATCTTAAAAAATATTAATTTATCGGTTAAGAAATCAGAATTTATATCTTTAATTGGCCCTTCTGGTTCCGGCAAAACTACTTTAATTCAAATTGCCGGACTGCTTGACAATCCAAGCTCAGGCGCGGTTTTTGTCAATCAAACTGACATTAGCAACGCTAGTGATCATCAAAGAACCGAGTTAAGAAAAAATCACATCGGTTTTGTTTTTCAATTTCATCATTTATTGCCAGAATTTTCAGCACTTGAAAATGTTGCTCTGCCACTTTTAATCAAAGGCGTTAATAAAGAATTAGCATTAGCAGAAGCCGCAGAAATTCTAGCAAAAATTGACTTAAAAGATAAATTAAATTACCGCCCCTCAGAACTCTCCGGCGGCCAGCAACAGCGCGTTGCAATTGCTCGCGCAGTGATTACCAAACCATCACTTATTTTAGCCGATGAGCCAACCGGCAATCTCGACTCCACAATGTCATTAATAATTTTTGAATTACTAAAAGATCTCACCAAAAATCTCAATCTCGCCTGTTTGCTCGTTACTCATAATCTAGAATTAGCCAAAAAAACCGATTGCTCGATGATAATTAGAGATGGAGAAATAAAAATTATTTAAGAACTCTTCCCCTTCTCCTAAGAAGGGGAGAGGGGGAGTGAAAAACCGAGTTAAATGCCAACTGATTACTATCGTTAAATTAATCTTGAAAAATAATCATCAAGCTACTATATTAGAAGCGGTTGATACTTGGTTATCTTTACCTTTTTTAATAACAATCTCTAATGAGGGAAATTATGTCAGATTTTATCAGAACTAATAATAGCAGTTCTTTCGTGTCAAGAAGTGGTTCGGTAGCTTATGATACCGGGCTTAGGGAATATATGGGCAGTGTTTATAATTTTATGGCCATTGCCCTTGCAATATCAGGGTTGGTTGCCTATTTTATATCACAATCTCCAGAAATTATGAGAGCAATTTTTGGTACTCCGCTTTCTTGGTTATTTATGCTAGCTCCACTTGGATTTGTAATTTTCTTCGGTGCTAAAATCAATTCGATTTCTGCCGCTGCCGCCAAAAATTATCTCTGGATCTATGCTGGTCTGATGGGGGTCTCGCTATCTGGAATATTTATGATTTATACCGGGGCCAGTATTGCCAGGGTATTTTTCATTACCGCCTCAGTATTTGGCGCAATGAGTCTTTATGGCTATACTACTAAAAAAGATCTAACCGGCCTTGGATCTTTCATGATTATGGGCTTGATCGGTTTAATTATCTGTTCAATTGTAAATCTTTTTCTAAAAAGCTCAGCCTTTGAATTCGCTCTATCAGCAATCGGCCTTTTAATATTTGTTGGTCTAACCGCCTATGATGCGCAAAGAATCAAACAAATGTATTATTTAGCCTCTGATAAAGAAACCTCCTCTAAAATGGCGGTAATGGGTGCTTTAAGTCTTTATATGGATTTCATTAACCTATTCATATATATGCTACGCTTCTTTGGCGACCGTAAGTAATTAATAGTTTTTGTAAAGTTTTTGTTAAAGAGCCGTCTTAAAATAAAATTAAGACGGCTCTTTTTTATTAAAAATAATTTTTTAAATAACCACAGTAAAAATTGTTGATTTCTTATCCGTTAGACTATAACTTCTCGCCTTCGCTTTTTTTTGATTTAAATTAAAATTCATTTAATTTAAAATCATCTCTTTTTTTCCTTGGTAGCTCAGTGGTAGAGCAATTGGCTGTTAACCAATTGGTCGGGGGTTCGAATCCCTCCCAAGGAGCCACATCAAACTTTTCAAGTTTCTAACTTTCTCCATTTTCGGTTTTTGACACCCCTTGGAACCAGTGGTTTCAATGCTTCTCAAAATTACCTACCACTTGTTTCAGAGATTTTAGCCAAGTAGGTAGTTGGTTAAATTTGATGCTCATAAACTTTAAAATAAAAATTTTCTTAGCCTTTTTATAAAAAAATACCTCGTAAAGCGTTGATTTTACTGCATTCATCAAAGCCAAGTGGTTATGGAGATTTGGAGATATAGCTTGCTAAGCCTTGATTTATCTATATCTAAACATCTAAAGCACTTCTACTTCTTACAATCTTTTAGTAAGTTAAAACGATATAATTTTGTAAAAAATACCTTCAGCAACTCTATCCAATACTGAATCCGTAACTTTTTTATCGAACTTTTTTGACCGCCTGAGCGTTTTGCTGTTTCGAACTTTCACTATAAATTTTTTGACTTTTGGTATTTATAAGAATCAAAGACAAAATTGCATACGGTATAAGCACAATTGACAGCCAGCAATGCGTGATGCTCAAATGACTTACTTGATCGTGAGTGTCTTTTGCTCATTTTATTACTGATTGTTCCTATGGACATAACAATTTGTTCGAGAGAGCCAGAAATTTTAATAAACGCTTCTTGCAAAGTTTCGTCTTTGACTTTTGTTTTTAGATTTTGAGCTTCAAAGTTTAGTACCTTTTTGATTTCTCTAAACAATTTTCCTAAGTCTCCATTGCAACTATCATAACTTACATTTTGCTCTTCTAATATGTATTCAAAAACGCTCTCTACAAGACTTCTAGCATCTGAAATTGCGTCGTAGTACTTGTTCTGATCGATGTATTTTTTACAATCGTCAATATGCTCTATGATAAATTTTGAAGATATTTCTTTTTTTGCATCAAGGTTATTAACAAAACTCTGAGAAATAATTTTTGACGATGACTCTTTAATTTTAAATATTGGTTTATTTGAAATAGTATCAACCTGTTTCAGAAGGAAACCGTCTTTTGAGATAAATTTATTGATGTTTTCTACTACAATTTTTGCATCCTTTTCTCTCCTAATTTCTGGCGAAACCAAAAGCTCAACAAAAGAAAATATTTTACTTTGGGGTAGCTTGTTTAACTCCAAGATCTCTTTTACCAGGCCTGAATTATCTAGAAAGTGCCACTGATTGAATGAGTCAGTGTAAAACCAAGACTACTTATTGTAATGTTTTGTCCATGTTAAAGAAGGGATTAAGCTAATTTTTTCAGAGCTCCAAGCTATACAGCTTTCTTTAATTTTAAGTAAAAATTCTTGAGAATTTAATCTTCCATAAAGACTTATCTGATCTAAATAATCAAATAAATCTAATAATGTTAAATTGGTTATTTTTTTAGTTAGATTTGACTCACTTTCTAATAAAATTAGGTTTTCTAGTTCTAGATCGTAATAATCATGCAATATTCTTTCAGCCAGAGATATCAGCTCCTCAAGACTTTTATGATCTATTCTGCTTCTTATATAATTATTCTTACTTAAATAAGCTTCACTTTCCTCGCCCTTCTCCAGACCATAATTGGTGCATACTTTTGGTAAGTTGTAGGCCTTAATATCATACAAGCAGGATGATATAGCATTAACAAATTTTAATTTCTTTTCCCTAATATTTTTTATATTTTCCGAGTTGTGAACCACAATTTTTTTATAAATTAATCAAAGTTAAAAAGATTTTATGACCCTATAAATAAACTTCAGATCAGATTTCTAAGATAGAAAAAAGCACAGAAAAAACCTTTTTAATTTCTTCATCACCGAATTTGTTTAATATCTTTCCAAAATCTTGATCTTTAAAGGCTGAAGCTTCTTTTCCAAATTGTGCTTTGAATTCTGTTTTACAGTAATTTCTAAAAATTTTTAGATTCTTGAAATCAGAAGGTTTTTTAGGGTTTTTGCCCGCAAAATTTAACAACAAATACTCAGAGTTATATTCTATGAATTGCACAACATCTTTGCCCTTCTTTATGGCATCCGCTATTTTTTTAGAATCATCAAGATCTTTATCCAAAATAAAAAATTGCTTTTGATCCTTATATTGCTCTTTTATAAGTTCATATTTTTTCTTGAAAGAATTGATATCTGAAACACCATTCAATTTGCCATTAGATATGCCAGCGCTTGGAATTTGCACCTTATCGCTAAACTTGATATTGGAGTCATCAAATAGATCTTTGAATCTATTTTTTAAATACGCAAAAAGGTTATACTCAGTAGTTCCTTCGCTCACCAATAAATGATATACCTGAAATATCTTCTTTTTAGTCATAAACCTATAAGAGATTGTTTATAACTCGGTTAAAATCAATAGTATCAGGAACGCCTCCTAGCGAGCCTAAGCGATAGATTCTTTTTATATTATCTCGCTCTTTCACATCGAAATCCGAGACCTTAGTTGCAATGATGTTGCCTTTCTTTTTCTCTAAGATGTGCGCTTGATCGTTTTGAAGTAAATCAAAAGTTTCATGATTATGCGATGAGAAGAAAATTTGGGCGTTGTTTTTGTTTATGTCTTTATCTTTAAAAAGATTAAGAATCGCCATTTCCATATCAGAATGGTAGTATTTGCTGGTTTCATCATAAACAACAATACCACCATTTTTTATAATTCGAAGAATTTCGCTGATGTAAGATATAATTTCTCTAGTTCCAGCAGACATCTCTGGCACAGGAAGTTCTTTGTAAAAGTCTTTATATTTAGCCTCAAATCTAAAAGAATTATTGTCCTTTTTTTCTATAACTAGCTCATCAAAAGAAGGCTCAAAATATTTTACTACAGAATTAACCTTATTAATCTTTTCTTGTTGACCTGTTTGTGTATCATTTAAATAACTAAGCGCAAAAGCAAACAATCCGCTTATGTTATTTTGTCCCATTTGAACAGATCTTTTGTCGGTTATAAAACAAATCTTAGTTTGTATTTGTTTAAGTTCAGAAATTCCTATTTCTTGTTTAATATTTCCAAACACAGAAAGATCAGAACTATCATCTAAAACAACGGAAAGAAACGACGATTGCGATGGCGCTACAATATTTTGAGAAATAGATACTAATTTCTTCTTTATGCTATTTTCGAATGAAACTTTGTGATTTTTTCTGCTAAAAATATTTTTACTATTTTTATCCAAAACTTCTTCAGAAATTTCTCGACCTTCATTTTTAATAGAAACGAAGTATCTATACTTATTTTTATCAATAACAAAATCCATTTCCAACTTGGTTGGTTTTGATTTCATATCTTCGCTAAAATTAGGAAGAGCCATCACAATATCTTGTTTGATTTTTACTCCATTAACGACAATAAATTCCTGATTTTTTGCCAAAATAATTCTGATAATCGTATCAATAACATGTAATATTGTACTCTTGCCAGAAGCATTAGCTCCATAAAAACCAGAAATCAAAGATACTCTTTCTTTTCCAAAATTTGCGTAACCAATTTTATTTTTCTTTCCACCTTCGGTAAAAAAAACTTCTACAGGATCTTTGATTCCATAAAAATTACTTGCTTTGATTCTTGTTATTAACATAGTTTTATAGTTAAAAAAGACATTATTTTGTAATAGTAAACACTTAATCTAGCTTTTAAGATTAAATAATCAAGCACTTTTGACGAAAAAGTGTCATTTTTATATTAATGTTAAAATATTATTACAAGAATCAATAGATGTTTCAAAAACTAACTTCTAAATAAAACGGAGAAAGTTAGTAAAAGGCATCATCCGCCCGCACGGTTAAAAAATCTCGAAATAGAAGACCAAGTCCTTAATCTATATTTATCAAGGCCCTAGACCACTTGGAGAAAAGTTCAAAAAGGACACCCCCGCGGAGCCATCTATCCTTTCGCTAACCCTCAAAAACAGGGTTAATTCCCCAATTCAAATACCCCTCACAACCCCATTATTAGCGGGTTTTCAGCGTTTTCATTTTTTGGGTACCACTTGTTTATTTTATCTCCATTTTTCTGATTTTGGGGGTATAAATGCGGATAAATTCTCTCCTTCTCTCCCCTACCACTTGGCTACGGAGATTTAAAACAACCCTTATTTTGCTGGGTTCACAAAAAAATCACAAACTTTTGCGACCGCATAGCGATTAAAAAGTGCGAACTTGGTTTATTTACAACTGGTATTTAACCAACCCCCAGTTGGGGAGTAGAGTTTTAGGGAGTTGGTTTGGTTAGAGATGTGGTCGGGTGGCGGTTAAAAGTTTCTAACTTTTTTACTTAGATCCAAATATCTGGCTGGCTATTACAATCCCAATATCTTTGCTTTGTATCAACTTAATTTTTTCTGACATATATCCATTGTAATCATTTGGAATCAACTTCTTTAATAAAACCCATGACTCTATTACAAAATGAACATATTCTCTACTTAGATTGTTAGGGTTGTAGAAAAAATTTGTTAAGAATAAGGTCCAGTTTATCTTATACCAAAGTTCATCTATAATACAACATAACTAACTCCACAAACACTCTTAATAATTTTCGAATTTAAACTACTAACAAATTTACAAACCGCCTTTTCTAATTGTGGCAAAGTTTTATAAATTCTGTTTTTGATAGTACGGTCTTTGATATATTGCCAAAGCTTTTCAGTAGGATTTAACTCTGGT
>JACCDG010605955.1_pt1 | contig 33752 bp, 66 predicted proteins | sample 7442471 | NCBI WGS metagenome assembly JACCDG01 (sample SAMN15323444, study PRJNA562643) | freshwater metagenome | isolation source: river surface water | place: USA:Blue River Watershed | collected 2017-08-17 | reverse complement strand
TTTGGACCCCTTCCCTACTTTCTGAACAACTAGTACAAAAATTACTTTCTTATTTTCCTGATGGGGTTTTAACTAAAAATAAAACAATTCTGGTGTATAATATAGAATTCCTAGATGTCTTGTTTAAATATGGAATTCTTTTCAACAATAGGGTCTGGTTTGTAAATGAAAATCCTTATAAGGTTCAATACGCCAAGGATATTTACAAAGGTGATGAAGATGATCAATTTATTTATGCTAACTTCTTAAAATGGGAGACTATTATGAAATTCGATGCTGTTATTATGAACCCGCCCTACCAAACCAAAAGTAAATCCAGTGACTCGAAAACACAACCACTTTGGGACAAATTCGCTCTTAAAGCACTAGATTTACTTGAACCCAATGGTTTCCTTTGTGCCGTTCATCCTTCTGCTTGGCGTAAACCAAATTCAGATCTATTTACTACAATGACTGGAAAACAAATCCATTACTTAGAAATCCATAATGAGGCTGATGGTCTTAAAACCTTTGGCGCAACCACAAGATATGATTGGTATGTGCTTCAAAACAAACAAGTTACGGAAAAAACCAACATTTTAGGAGAAGATTACAAAGAACACTCATTCAACTTATCAGAAGTTAATTTCATTCCAAACTCTTTAATTGAAACAAATTTCTCATTTTTGGCAAAACACAATGAGGAAAAAGTAAATATAATCCATTCTTTCTCTGCATATGAATCAAGAAAACCGCACATGTCTAAAGATAAATCAGAAGTGTTTGTCTATCCAGTTGTATATTCAACTCCTATTGGAGAACCCACCATATGGTATTCTTCTACTAATCAAAATGGACATTTCGGAATCCCAAAGTTAATTCTTAACCCTTGCCGTCCTATTGGATGCTTCTTAGACGAAAAAGGAGATTATGGAATGTCTCAATTCTGTGTGGGCATTACAGGTAACATCGCATACCTTAAAATGGTTCAATCAGTGTTCCTTAATCAAAAAACTAATGGCTTTGCAGAGTTTATGAAGTCCACTCATTTTACAGACAAAATTTTCAATAAAGAAGTTGTATCTATGTTCCGTAAAGATTTCTGGAAAAACTTTACAAATACCAATAAGGAGACATAACATGGAACCAGATATTAATATGCTTAACCAAATCTCAAAAAAGAATAACCTTTTTGATTCTCTTAACACCAAAGGCTCAGATAGAGAAGATTTTAAAGATTGTGCCGTCTGGAATATCAAACAAGCTCTTATTGACGCCTATGATCGTGGTCTTGTTGATGGAGTTGCTAATCATCTTAATCAATTAAAGTAAATATTACTAGAAAGGCTTGACACCATGCCCTTAACTTGTTATCCTCCTACTAAAGTAAAAAATACCAAAAAGGTTAAATCAATGCCTAAAGAATCTAAAACCCCTAAAGAAGAAAAATCCCAAGAACGAATTAAAAAGAACGGAGAAGTATTTACACCACTCTTCCTAGCTCAACAAATGATCGACAAAATCCCTCAATCCTTTTGGAATGACCCAAATAAAACCATCTTAGAACCTGCTTGCGGTGACGGCATATTCGTTGAACTCATTATCCGTAAAAAAATCAAATCAGGCTCTTCCCTAATCCAAGCTATCTCCACCACCTACGCCCTAGACATTATGAACGATAATATCCTTGCTACTAGACTACGCATCATTAATCGTATCCATGCCGTACTACTAACCTCTTTATCTAAAAATAAAATCTCACAACCTTCATTCCAATCTCAACTACTCTCCCTTTCATCTATCGTTACTTATAACATCCGTAAAGTTAAAGATACTCTTTCTATGAACTTTAATTCCCTTGTCCCTTGGGCAGATAGAGACTTTTCTTTCCGTCTTTCACACCAAGAAAAAACTAAAGCCTTCCTTAATTCCCTCAATCTTCCTTCCGTTGATCCTTATATATTAAATGATTAATCTATATTATTCCACACCTTAATCATACTTTCGTTCTCTTTCCTTAATTTAACCCTTTTTAATCTTTCTTTTGCACTAGTTTAGTGATTTTTGATCGACCCCAATTTTTTTATTTTAATTCTCCCCGAAAAAAGTCCCACTAAAACTAACATTTAGTTTTCTTTGTTAGAAAAAGGGACAAACAATCTTCCCCCACTTTGCCCCATTTTTCTCCACTTTTACCCCATTTTCTCAATATTGAGAAACACCCATTTAAAAATTGGAGGATTTTACCCTTTTTTTCGTCATTTTTTAGTAAAAAACATAAGGTAAAATGCGCCATTAAATAAGTTATAAGTAAGGTATTAATAAGGGTTTATGAAATTTTGAGAGGGGGTGGGAGCGAAAAAGAAGTAGGGTATTAGGGGTGAGGAGAAAGGAAAATGAAGTGGGGCGAAAAAAAAGTAAAAGAGGCATTGACACAACGAATGGAACGTGAGATAGTATAACCAAGCTCAGAAGAGAAAGCTAAGGTTAGCTGGATTGGATGGGTAAACAATAACAAACCCCGAAGAGGGGAGAAGGAGAAGACATGGAAAAGATGACTACGGCAGAATTCGGCAAGCGGTTCGGACTGGAATCGCTTCAGGCTAACCTTGTGGTTGGCTTTCTCAAGGATCAGAAGGTGATTAAGGCGGCAGGGAAGTTGGAGAATGCGCCGGGACAGTTGGGACGTACCCCTGTTCTGTATTCTTTCCCCGCAGTGATTACCATTCGGGTTCCGGGTGCTAAGGGCAAGAAGGGCAAGAAGACTACCAAGGCTAAGAAGGCTAAGGTTGTGACTGCTCCGGTTGCTCCTGTGGCTACCGCCCCGGTTGCTCCTGTGGCTACCGCTCCGGTTGCGACTCCTGTCAATGCCTAAATCATTCACGGAATGATTCCAGAAACGATCCCTTCTTAGCAATAAGTTGGGGTCGTTTTCTTTTCCCCCTTTCACTGAATCAATTTTGAGGTGGATTAATAATACCCTAAAGGGTATTATTAAAAATCGTTTTAAAAGTTAAAATTGGGGATTATGGGGTGGAGAGTGTGGCATAGGGATAAAAAGAAGTATGGTATTTGAGTGTGGAGGGGGATTGTAGGGGAAAAGGAGAGAAAGGAGTTGACTGGGTAGGGGAGGAAGTGATAAGGTCTAGGAATGGGCAAAGAATGCCAAAAACGGTTAATCAATAAAGGAGAATGGAAATGAGAACTGTTAAGCTATCAAGTGGGGTAAAAGGTTGGCAAGGGAAGTTGCATGAGAACTATGTAAGTTTTCAGGAATTTTTTGAATATGATAAGATGTATGGTTTGGCGAAGCGGTTGGGATTTTCGAGTGCGGTATCTGCATGGAATCATAATCCTGTGATACAGGGGGGAGTTAATCCTTCGGATTTCAAACTTGTCTCTGATGGGCAAACATATGTTACAGGGATGAAGGGTGAATTTATTTGTCCTGAATGTGGTGGTAATAAAATTGAAGGTACTGGGAATATTAGTTGGTGTGTTTCGAAACAGAAATGGCAGGTTGAATCTGTTATGGATAAGGGGGATTATTGTGAAGATTGTGATCGAGAAGTGGAAGCGGAGTTTGTTATATTGAAGGGTGCGAAGGCACCTAAGCTTCCGGTTGTTTCGGGTTAATAGGGGAAATAAAGTAAGATATTAGGAATAAACCAAGTGGGTTTATTAAGCTAGAAATGGTTTAATAGGCTACTTGGTTTATTTGTGTTTGTGGGTTATGGCTTAAAAGAAGTAGGGTATTAGGGCTCAAAACAAGTAGCCTATTAGGTTCTGTAATAGGTTACTTTAAATTCTCTTTAATCCCTTACTTTATTTATAACAAATAATAGGCTACTTAAGGTTATTTGTTAATAAGATACTTAAAAATAGTTTAAGGAAAGAGTGGACAAGGGTGTGAGGGTGTGAGATAGTGTGTGGGTAGTGAATGAACCCCTGTGTGTATTTAAGTAACGGATTAACCTGTATTAACCCAAAGGAAATGATATGGATCTTCTAACGAGCAACACTAAGTTGATTAAGAGTGAGAAAAAGCTTGGATGGCGGATTTTGGGATTGCAACTTGCTCCTGCTAAAGTTAGTGGGTACAATGTTTGTGCTTCGAGTAGTGTAGGGTGTCGTGCGAGTTGTTTATTTAGTGCAGGGTATGGGGTATATAAGCCTGTAATTGATGCACGGATTAGTCGGACGAAGTTTTATTATGAGGATCGCAAGGGATTTTTCGAGCAATTGCATAAGGAGATTAATTTAGCCAAGGCTAAGGCATTGCGAGACGGGTTGAATTTTGCGATACGTTTGAATGTATTGTCGGATATAATGTGGGAGTATACCGGAGTGATCAGTAAGCATTCCGATGTACAATTTTTTGATTATACGAAGCATATCAAGCGAGTGATGCCGGGGAGTTTGGCGCGTAGTTTGGGGAATTATGATTTGACATTTTCGCAGAGTGAGGGTAATGATTTGGATTGTGAAGTGGCATTGGAGCATGGGGTAAATGTTGCGACGGTATTTAGTGGGGAACAGCCGTTGTATTGGATGGGGAGCCCTGTAATGGATGGGGATGAAACGGATGCTCGGTTTTTGGATGCGAAGTGGAGTAGGGGATATGTGATTGGATTAAAGGCGAAGGGGAAAGCGAAGAAGGATCGGAGTGGGTTTGTGAAGATTGCGGCTTGACAATGTGTGAGGGATGGTATACACTGAATGTTCTAGAGTGAATTATTAACAATAAACGAAAGGGTGGTTATGGAAACAAAGAAGATTACATGGGAGCAATTTATTCAGTTGATAAAAAAACACACTTTTGAGGCCACCATGAGTTCTTGTGGTGGTTTACATTGGATAAAAGTTAACAATTTTTATTGGGATGGAATAAAAGACACTACTGGATTTTCGTTTACTATTGGAACGAAAACTTTTCATTTTGATCGCCATTGCAATGAAGATATTTGGATTGAAAATGGTTGTATGTGTTTAAAATATGATGATAGTTTTATGAGAGGTAAGCTAGACATGGGAGTAAAGATAATCAAAAAAGTGGAACTCATGTCAACAGGAGAGATTTTAGAAGAAGTTTTAGTCTTGACACCCACTGAATGATTTGGTAAGGTATCTGATAACAAAAGGAGACGATGTGCAAATTACATGGCAACAAATGACGGACAGGGTTTTCAAGAGTGATTTAGTTTTGGTGACAGAAGGGGATGGTCATAAAATTGCATGTGTATTTTTGAATGGAGAATCTGTTACTTTCGGAGTAAAAGATAAAACATTCAATTGTGATATTCATCACAATCAAAACATTCTTGCGGTAGATGATAGAATTTATTTAACCGATCATCTTACTAAAAAAGAATTCGTTATTTTATTGTACAAATCATATAACATCTAAGGAGAATTAAATGAAGATTACATTTAGTCAATTTCTTGCTCTTATTTCAAAATATCCATTTCGGATTGGGAATACATTTTATGAGAAGCATGAGGGTCGAGAACCCAATCATGTTTATTTTAAATGGGCAGAGAGGGTTCCATTTACGCAAGATTATGAAGAACACGATGAATCTTTTGTATTGGAAGACAATGAAGAGATGGAAGTTAATGGGGATTCGGTTGTGATTTCTGGACTTGATGGGTCATTGGTTCGGGTTCATTTTTTGAAATCCTTTGACATTGAAGACTTTAAGTCGAATTTGGAGGCGAAAGTTTTGGCAGAATTGCAAGAAAAGCGTGATGGGGTTTTGTAAGTATTGAATTGATAATGGTTTAAGGGAAGGCGTCCTTTGGGGAGGGGACGCCTTTTCTGTTTAGGGTGGGAGCAAAAAAGAAGTAGGGGATTAGATAGGAGTTGGGAAAAGAGGAAGGGGTAAGAAAAAAGTGAAAATGGATTTGACTAAGAGGTATGGAGTATGAGAGAGTATATGTATCGAAAGAGACGGTGAATCTATCGAGTGTTCTTTGGATCGAGTTAAACCTGAAAGAAGAAAAGATGAAAAAGGGGATTGACACGATAAAGAGGATATGAGATAGTGATACCAAGCTGAAGGGAACAAGGTGTTTCTGGAAGCAATGATGAAAACAACAACACCCGAAAGGGTAGAAAGCGAGACGAGAAAATGGAAAAGAAGAACATGACGGCGAATGAGTATGCGAATGCGGTGAATTGGCCCTATCCTGTGGCGAACATGTTCCTTAAGGGACTGGTTGCTGCTGGTGTGCTGAAGCTCCAGAAGCCGGAAGCTCCGAAGGAAGGGGAAAAGGGTTCCCGTGGTCGTAAGGCTGATGTGTATGTCATTCCTGAGAAGCTGACGGTGGAAATGTTTGACATGAACGCGATTACCACGAAGGTTCGTCCTTCCAAGGAAGAACGCGAAGCGGCTGAAAAGGCTGCGGCTACTGCGAAGGCTGAAAGGATCAAGGTCCGTGCGGCTGAACGGCTTGCGAAGGCTGAAAAGGCTGCGGCTGAAAAGATTGCCAAGGCGAAGGCTGCTGTTGAAGCGGCTAATGCCGAAGCGGTTCCTGCCTGAAGTTGAAAGGGATTGATCTTCCTCCCTCTTAACCGGGGGAGGAAGATTGATTCTGATTAATTTCCGATTTTTTGAATAGATTATTCCGCCAAGTGACTAGCAGGGATTAGGGCTTAAAAAGTTAACAAAAAATATTAGAAAATAAACGTAGGAAATTTAAACATCTTGTAGAATAACATATACATGAGTAAAAACAAAAAATACAAACGGCTCAATCTAATAACAGACGAAGAGGCATATAACAATGCGAAATGGCTTAAAGAATGTTGTCATATAAACATATCATCTTTGTGTAGGGATGCCATAACAAAAAAGTATAAAGACATGAAGGAACATGAGAATAGTAAGATCGACAAAGTGTAGTACAAAATTTTCTACTGAAAAGAAAAAAGCAGAGCTATGTGTTATACTAAGAGAGTATGGCAAAGTAGTAAATATTTTCATTTCCAATTTTTGGCAAAATCCAAAAATTGATAAAAGTCAATTGTTGAAACCTATTATAGATATGCCTATTGGCCAGACATGGCTATCGTCAAGGCTAAGAAAGGTAGCCGCAAGAGAAGCCATAGACATGATCTCTAGCGTTAAAAATGTATTTGAATTTAATAAGGAACAAATACAACTAACAATATCGGCGTTAAATAAAAAGTTAAGTAACACAAGACCTAATTCTAAAATAAACAGAAGAAAAATCAACAATTGGAAGAAAAAGGTTAAATCTTTAAAATCTAAAGTGGCAATGATCCAACCACATATGCCCAAGCATAACGGCAACAGAATGTGTGTTTCTTCCACTATCGCACAATTTAGAATTGCCAAAAAACAAGGATTGTTCGATGCGTGGCTACATTTGGCGTCGATTGGAAACAAGGTAAAATTAGATATTCCAATTAATTATCACAAACATTTTACACAACTCAACAATAAATCAAACCGGCTCAATTCTTATGTAATAACTAAAGATTATATTCAATTCTCTTTTGAGAGAGAAACTGGGCCTAAGAAAGAAATAAAAGATATTATTGGAATAGATACCGGGATAAATGCTTTGGCTTCTACTTCTGACAAAAAGCAATTTGGAACGAACATAAAAGAACTTATTGAAAAATCCAAAAGATGTAAAAAGGGATCAAAAGGCAAGCAAAGAGCCATTAATACAATAAAACAGAGAATTAATGAAGTGGCAAAAGAAGTATTAAAAAATAAAGATTTGATTGTAGTTGAAAAACTAAGCAATTTGAATAATAATTCAAAACTCAAAGGACGATTGAGTAAAAATATTCGTTCTTCTATCGGTAGCTGGAACTATGCTTACTGGTTAATGAGGCTTGAACAACTATGCGAAGAAAACCGTGTTTCCTTTCGCACAGTAAGCCCATATAATACCAGTATAACATGTCCGGTCTGTAACTTAGCTGATAGTAGGAATCGCAGTGGTGAGGTATTTAAGTGTCAGGCTTGTGGTTATACTGGCAATGCAGACGTAAACGCCGCCTTAAATATAGTTCAGCGATTTCTAACAGGAAAATACGGTTCCTGCTACAAACGAGAAGATTTGTCGAAAATCTACTTGAACGGTTAGGGCTAGTGCGGTAATATATAACAACGAACAAAATGGATGACAAACAGGGTAATTCCAGTTTGCTCTTTGATTGCGTTCCCAAAACAAAGGTTTAGATCTTTGTTTGTGCGTTCCCAAAACAAATTCGTTATTTGCGAATAGCGAATGAAGAGAAGTAACCTATTACCCAAGGTGTGAAGATGAAACTGGTTTCAGAATTCCATGATTATTATGATGCCTTGTTTGCACATTCGGTAAAGGAGAAGCGGGTCTTTAATCGTATTCAAAGGGATTTGCATTTGACATTTAAGGATTGTAATTCTCATTTTCATCCGGATTTTTCCTGTCATTATAGAGGTACAGAGTTTTCTTTTAGTTTTTTTATTATTGGTTTTTGTGGGAAGTTGTATCCGGGGGTATCGGTTTCCTATCGTTTAAGCTTTAATGATCCGATGTACTATACTCGCAAAAGCGATGATTTTTACAATTATGATGAATTGATTGAGAAGTATCCTCAAATTGGAAGTGGTGAGGCCAAAATTGATTTGCGTTATGGGCGTAATATTTATGCCAAGAGTATTACATTGGAAGGGATTAAGGCATGGTTGAGCGGGATGAGCAAACATGAGTCTATTTATCATTATGATTTCTTCCGTCTTACTGATATTTTTATTAAGAATAAAATTGCGTATTTTCGAATTGAAGAGGATTGGGATCAATTTACCATGCAAGAGTATCCTATTCTTAAAAATTATCAATTTGGAAAAGTATTTGATGTGAATCAATGTTTCCAAACAATCGAGTTTTTTATGAATAATGAATTGATGCCACCTGATGATCCTTATATTATGCCTATTCCTGATAAGATTAAGGCAGAGAGTAAAGGGTTTAATAAAGAATCTTTCCGAACACCTAAAAAGAAGTAGGAGATTAACCATGAGCTATACTGTGAGGCAACTTTATACTTTGACCAGACAAAGTGCGGATCAAGTGGAATGCAAGTATGAAGAATTGTATCGTCCTACTGGGAAGAAATATAAGAAATCTGTGTTTTGTAATAGTCGTGAAGATTTCCAGAAATGTCTTGAAGAATGGAATCGGAACAATCGTTCTATTATACCGGGGAAGAAAGGGATACGGGAGTTCAAGGCTAGATAATTGAAGAAAAAGGTTGTAGCTGTGTAGGAAATATGAGATAGTGTTTTTGTTGAAAGAAACCCTAAACCCCGGAGTGAAGTATGTTGGACGAAAATGCAGCTAAGACGATTTGGATTTATCGTTTGATGTCATTGTTTGGTAATTACAATGATGATGTGGAGATGCATTTGCATAAGCGTCTGGCGATGCCGATGTTTTCGATTGATGAAGATATGGGGAGATTGTGGGGGCAATGGGTTCCGGATAAGCGGCTTATTCGTTTGAATGTATTGTTGTTTCGTAATTATGAATTTGGGGCGGTTGAACGGGTATTGAAGCATGAGATGGGACATATGATTTGTAGTGAGATTTTTGGGTATCATGGAGGGTGTTCGCATGGGGAGCATTGGAAGGTCGCTTGTAATGCATTGGGGATGAAGAATCCTACTCGGTGTGATTCTGCGGATTATTTGATGGGATTGAAGGGTAAACTTGAATGTCCTGTATCGGATCGTATTCGTAAACTATTGGCTAAGGGGTCATGTGAGACGGTGACTAAGGAGGAGAGTCAAGTTTTCTTGAATAAGGCGCAAGAGTTGATGATGCGGCATCAGATTACCATGAAGGATTTGGTAGGATCGGATCAATTATTTATTAAGCGGCCTTTGGGTCTTGGTTATTATGGGAAGTCATTTCCGGCATGGATGGGTCAATTAGGGTTATTGTTGCAGCGGCATTATTCTGTAAATGCTATAACGACATATGTTTGGAATGCGGTTAGTAATCGTTCGGAGAAGTATTTGGAGATATTTGGGATGCCGGATGATGTGGAGATAGCAGAGTATGCTTTTTATGCTATTTACAATAATGGATTGGCATTATTTGAGGCGGCGAAGAAAGAGCATAAGCGGAAGTTGAAGGAAGATATGTCTTATAGGAATGATCAGACTACTTATAGTCGAACGGATTACAAGGATCGGATTAAGAGTTTTACGGAGAATTCATTTATGATGGGGTTGATTTGTGAATTTTCTAGGAAATTGGAAGAGCAAAAGGAAGTGGTAGAGGCTGGCATGAACAGTATGGATCAGGAGGTTTATGCGCTTGTCTCAATGGAGAACAAAGGGTTGTTGAATGAAATGTATGGTAAGGCATATGGGAGGGTAAGGAAGAATTACAGTGGGGCGAAGGCTAAGGGAGCGGGGTACTGGTCTGGCCGGGATGCGGGGAGGGGGTTTAATTTGAGTCAGGGGGTACGTTCTGGCGGGAATGCGGGGCGGTTAATTGGTCCTTGACATTGGTTAAGGGATATGGTACTTTAACAGAAACGGAGGAAAATTTGAAAATCGATTTTTAAGTTAAAGGTTAAAGCGGTACACTACCATTCTAAACAAAAGTAAGGGAATAAAAGATGATCAATCTTTCTGCACAAAAAATGGAATCTTTTAAGGCATTCCTTAAAGACATTCATGTTTTCAAAGATATTATTCCAACATTACGGTGTTGTAGTCTTGCTTCGACATCTGTAGAAGACAATATGCTTTTTATTAATCCTGATAAATGGGTTGATTACTTTAAAATAGATCCTCTAAAAGATGAACCGCTAAGTGCAAAAGAAAAGTCGGTTTTATTACATGAAGCTGGGCATGCAATAAATAAACATATCTTGCCATATAAGCCGATAGAGGAATGGGATGTAGAGCATAAGAACATGATTGAAAATTTAAGAGTAAAACATGAAGTTGAGGCACAAACATGGGCTATGAATTATGCTTTAGATAATAATTGGCAAGATGTTTATAATGAGTCTGTATTTTATATTTTACTATTCATGGCTAAAGAGAAGAGGGAAGCTAATCTTGCTGCTAAACGACTGGTTGCGTATTATAGAATGGCGGATGTTGTTATTGAGGATATTAAAAAATGTACCCATAAAAACTTTAATCCAGATGTTTTAAATTTGGTAAATGTTGTAGAGGATGCGAAAAAGAGTTTGACATTCATTTAAGGATGTGAGATAGTGATTATCTAACCTAAAAGGAGAACTGCTATGAGTAAAGGACATGGAGAAGACATGCCGATGAATAAGCCTCTGTTTGCGGATCTGCAATATGAGGGGCGAGGACGAATTGTTCCCGTATTGGTGGAACTTATTGGTGGGAAACTATTTGTGTCAGTTAGGAATCCCGCCGATGAACAGGCAGATAGTTTGCGTTTGGTGGTTGAATTGGATCATAATGAAAAACTGACGGCATGTTGTTATCAACCGGGGAATGACGAGCCTCATACTATTGTTAATCTAGAATAAAGTGGCTTGACATTGGTTTAAGGATATGAGAGACTGATTATCTAACCTAAAGGAGATATTTCAATGAACAACTGGCAGCATGAGATTGATAATTTTCAGGAAATGGAATTGAGGATGGGGACAAAGATTGTCATTCTTGAATACATTGGGGAAGGAACGGTACAGGGGGAGTTTAATGAGAATGACGATGATGATGCCCCAGTTTTGCGTTTCTCTTGTTTTGAAAAGAATCCTAAAGGGCGGCATCATCAAAGTGAGGAAATGGTGGATGCTTCTTATTGTACGAATTTGGAGATTAATGCTCCTATGGAACAGAAGTTGCGATTGATGGGCTTGGTAATGGAAGCAATTCAGAAGGAAGATTACAAGCATCGGTTGGAAGAGTTGTCGCACTTTCCGAATGAAAGAGTGGAAAATGTATTGACAGGGGATGAGGAATCGAGTAGGGTATAAACAATCTCAGGAGAAAACTCTTGAGAAGCCGTCATCTGTAGAAACAGGATAAAATGTCTCGTATGTAACGGCAGCGAAGACTAACCCTTCTTAGCACCCGCTATAGGAAAGGGGATTTTGAAATCCAGCGGGTTATCCTGAGTGGATCAGCTTACCCGAAAGGGTAGTGACTAGTAGAAGCGTTTGAGGGATGGGCGTTCAGTATCGTGCTGGACGTAACTTGACTTTGGGGCGGGTAGCACGATAACCCGCCCCGCTTTTTTAAGGAGAATGATTATGGACTATTTACTACATTAAATAAAAGGAGGATGAACATGAAAAAACATGGGTTTACCTTGCTTGAAGTTTTGATTATTTTAGTGATTATTGGAATTGTTACGGCTGTTATTTTCCCTGCTTTCAAAGATGTGGGGAGGGCAGCTAACGAAAAAGCACGCAAGTCTAGTTATTATAAAGAATATAATGGCGGGCATAGTTGGGTTATTCGTAGGCCATATGGTGAAGATTCATCGTCTATGGCGCATGATCCCGATTGCGATTGTTTAAAGAAGTTTTCTGTTGAAAGGTGGTTATATGAAAAAGAATAAAAAAAGCGAAGCGTATGTTGATGTTGATGTTGAACTAACTTTTTCGATTGTTATGTTTTTAATTGGTATTGGTATTCTTTTATTACTATCTACATGTGAGCCAACTGTGACTAGGGAAACTCATAATGGGCATAAATATTTGGTAAGGAGACAGGCATTAGACAATGGTTCATCTATGGTCCATGATCCTGACTGCTATTGTTTTAAAAAAGATGCTGTTGAAGGGGAGATTAAATGAATCCCGAGGAAATAAAAGATGCTGTAGATTTAGCGGAGGCTTTTTTGAGAACGCCTGCCATTCACGCGCTTCATTTGGAATGGCATAAAGAAAAAATGAAGAATCCAATTTATAGGGCGGGGTTTAATAGTAATGATGGGGACAAGAATCCGTTTGATACGCCTGATGAAATTATTATGGAATTAAATATTGCAGGGAATTCTAAAGATCCCTTGTTGGTTGAGAAACTTGTAGAATTAAGGGATAAGTTGGAGGCAACTGATTGGCAGCAGTGGGGGTGGGGGCATCATGCGAGGAAATATATTGAAAAAGAAGTTGACCTGAAAGGGTAAGGTGTGGTAGGGTATCTTTTAACAAAAGGAGACGCAAAATGAATAATGAAATCCCGCCCGACATGAATGCTTATTTTCAAAAGATACTTAAACTTGGGTCGGATGTTAAGATTAAGTCTATTTGTCAGGCTGATGGGTTGATTAAGTTGCAGATTGAAGGGGAGGTTAGAATTCCATGGGGGTGTGTGAGAGTGAAACATCGTAAAGATTTCACGAAAAGGATTGCAAAGCAGGGATAGGTTGTGATAAGGTATCTTTTAACAAATGGCCATGTGGCGTAATGGCAGCCGCAGCAGTCTTAAACATTGCTCCCTGTAATGGGGGTGGGGGTTCGAGTCCCTTCATGGCCACCATTTTAAAAAAGGAAATCCGATGAATCAAGTCTACCATATCGTTCAAGGGTATAAAAACTGGCAGAAGTATTTTCATACTGCTTCCCTTAGTTGGGATCTTAAAAGTCGCCAAGCCGAAGAATATTATGACTGGACTAAACAGGTCAATATGAAATCTTGGACAATTGTAATCAAGTTAACATTTTATTATGATTCTTTCTTTAGTAAAAAGCAAGTTGTTGTTATCCTAAAAGATTATCCCGAAAGTTTTGTCAAAGATGCTACTACCGAACAAGTAAGGGCACACTTGAATAAAAGTGTGAATAATACCATTGAAGAATATAAAAAAATGATAGACGAAATCAAGACATCTTCAGAATATACTGGGCGAAAAGAAAACGTAAAAGAGAAGTTGCTTGCTGAAGCGAAAGAATGTATGATCTTAGACAACCCGCTGAAGACAGGCTTGTTTTTAGCGAAACTGATCGAAACCCTAGAAAAGAAAGAGGCTTAAAATGTATTATCTATTTGAAACAATCCGTTATATCCTTATGCTGGTTAATATTGCTGGAATTGCGATAACCTTTGCGTGTGGGATTTCTTTTATTGTCTCGTTATTGTTTTCTTGGAAAGTACAGGTTAAGGGGAATTTTAAAGGCGTAGATTTGAAACAAACTACAAGTGATGTCCGCAGGGGGGTTTTGAAGATGGGGTTGTACAATTTGGCGGCATGTGTGATTCTGTTTATTCCATTGGAATTTCTGCATAATCTTGTAAATCCGTATTGACATTCGTTTAAGGATGTGCGAAACTAATTATCTAACCTAAAGGAGAACTCTATGAATATTAATCAGAACGTGAACACGATTGAGAAGAATAATCGCTTGCATAGTATTATCTTGTTTGCTCATCAGTTGGACGAATTTTTTGAGAAGAATCCGGCATTCTATATTATCGCGGTTGAAGCATTGGGCGAGCAAGGGGTTTTGGTTGTTTATCGGAATCATTGATGGAATACCTTATTCTGGTTGAATCATTTAAGGAGTAAGTAAACCATGAGAACCTTTAAAGTTATAACAGAAGCAAGGGCTTGTAAGGAAATCCCCGGTTATACTCCTGTTCACAATAAACCCTTTGGATATGTGGTTCAAATCATTCCTCCTGTCATTTCCTATACTACTGGAGAAGATATTGAAGGAATTGGTTGGTTTCAATACCAAAAACCTAAAAAACATATTCGAAACATTGCTTGTTGGACAAAGCGTAAAGCCTTGGCGTTGTGCAGGTTAAAAGAATGTGAATTGTCGTCTTATTGGCGAAATCTTCCAGATGGAGAAGTCGATGAATAATACCGGAAAAGGAACAAATCCAAGATGGCTGGCGTATTGCAAGTCACAAGGGAATACAAGTGAAGAACAGTTTCTTAAGGATGATAAGAAATATCCGGGTGGAATCATGTGTGGTTTTATTCTTTGGATTGCTGAAAAGAGAGAAGAATTTTTTAAGAAGCATCCGGAGCGGTTCGTTGGTCGGAATATTTCAGATCAAGATGCCTTTACAATGTTCTGTGAAGGCAAAACTCTAAAACAAGGATAAATAAATGCCCTCTATCAAAAATAAAAAAGAAATTGTTGGGAAGATCGTTAAAGATTTAGCAAATATTCATGACGAAGTTTTTGCTTGTCATATTGACGATTTTAATCAGCATGGAGATTTCACTGTTATTGTGAATGTTACAAACATTGGTAAACGTCCAAATCTTATTTCAATCTCAAGACGCATTCGTAGTTATCTGGATAAGCATCCGAATGTTTCTCAGGTTGGCAAAAAGGTTACTGGACCGAAAGCCATTTATGTAAACAAAAGACCTTGGGCAAGTAGCAAGAGAGAGTTTGCTGCATATGAGACAAATGACATTGAAGTAGATTTTACTGTAGTGGAAGATGAAGAAAAGGTGAATGTTAGTGATCTTTTGGATTGCAAACGGTAAATGGATGTGAGATAGTGTATTTAACAAGACGGGGGTGTAGTGACGGTGGCAAAGCAAGAACCATACCCGTTTATGATTGAAACCTGAGTGTACAGCAGGAACTTGGAAATGGGGTCGCTCCCTGTCACAAGAAAAACGATCATAAAAGGATTGGGGAACCTTCGGAGGTTCGAGTCCTCCCATCCTCAGCCTTTTAATCAATTTAACAATTTAACAATTTAACAATCTAACATGGGGCGGCAGTACTAGATGGCAATTCCTCTCTAGGGTCTGAAGAGAAAGTACTATATCTGAAAGACGAAAAGAGAGATCTAAACTTAATCTTAGAGCTAAAGATGTCAATGTTCTAGCTAGGCATGGCATTTTGAATCCTAAGCAAGTGGGAATAGACGAAGGTTCGAATCCTTCCCGCTCCACCATTTTTAACTGGAAGGGGAAATAATGAAAGAACCATCTTGGATAAAAGTTATTTTTTGGGCGGTAATCGCTCTTGTAGCGTCGTTTACAATAGTAGAGGTAGGTTTTAGGGCTTTTACTGATAAGCCTAGACCAGCAGTAGAAAGGCTCATTGGTAAAATCGCTTGTGACGATCCCAACGTTTCATTTAAAGACAATACCATTTTTTATAAACATGATGGGCAAAGCTTAGTTGTTGATCTGACTTGGCAAGAGGTTGATTTGTTTAATAAGGTGTTATGGGCTAAGGAGAAAAGGGTTAAAGAAGAACACCTAAATAAGTTGAACGAGATTTTTTTTCCAGAGGAGATGGAAAAGAAGTATGGGATTAGGGTCGGAGTCGGGGTAGAATAACACACAAAAGACCTTGACCTTCTTATCGTCTTGTGTGATACTGTTTTTCGTTGTCCGCGTAGCTCAAATGGTAGAGCAAACGGATTCGTTCTTTCTAAAAAAAATGTCCTGAAAGCTCAATTGGATGAGCATCAGATTTCTGGTATTAAATCGGGCCTTTAAGAAGAAATTCTTAAAGTGTAAGTTGTCAAACTCGGGGAAGTCCTTATGGGATAATCCCGAACCAAGCAGAGGTGAAAGCCTTGGGCGTGTGTACTGACTAGACGGCAACTACCTAAAGCGAAAGCCATGGTAAAGGGATAGTCGAGCGAGAGCAGTAATGTTCACAAAGCTGAATCTGGCGGTTGTGGGTTCGAACCCCACTCAGGACGCCATTTTTGCACCCTGAAAATAAAATAAAGGGTTTCAAGGTGCAATTGCAGAATAACTCCGAAAAAAGGAGGTATTATGCAAGTTTGTTCTAGCTGTAATGTAAATAAAGAAGATAAAGAATTTCGAATAAAAAATAAAAAAATAAGTAATAAGTTATCTGGAAGGTGTAACTCTTGCCTATATCTGTTTCAAAAGACTAGATGGATACACAGGAAGAAAAAAGCAGTAGAACTATTCGGGGGTAAATGTTCTATATGCGGATATGCTAAAAATCTTTCAGCGTTACATTTTCATCACCTTGATCCATCTAAAAAAGAATTTTCTTGGAGTAAGGCGAAAATGCACTCATGGGATAAAACTATAGTAGAGTTAAAAAAGTGTATTCTGGTTTGTTCAAATTGTCATGCGGAATTACATTGGCCGCAATGTGTTATGGGTGATAGCGGTTCTGCAAATGCAATTTTAAACAAAGATGTAACTAGTGTTCTTCCATCTACCGGAACTTGTCCGATATGCCAAACAGATGTATATGGGACTATTTATTGTTCTGTCCTTTGCGCGAGTTTGAGTAACCGCAAGGTGGAACGTCCTTCAAAAGAACAATTGGCTTTGGATGTAGAAGCTATGCCTATGATCCATGTAGGAAAGAAGTATGGGGTTTCAGACAATGCGATACGGAAGTGGGTAAAATTTTATGGGATAGTGCTTGCGTCTAAGCAAAAACCGTGATAATCTCTTCTAAGTCGCAGGTTATGGGTTCAAGTCCCGCCGTGGATACCATTTTAAACCAAAGAGGAAACATTACATGAACATGATTATGAAAATGGCTCCGGTCCTTCAAGAAATTAATCGAGGCATAAATGATGGCGGAAGGTGCGTTCTTCGTACAGAAATTAAACTCGCGATTGAGAAATGGGAACTCACCGCTTCAGAGGTAGAATATCTATTGAAACATTTCAACCTTACTACAGGAGATTAACCATGAACTTTTTCAAACGATTTTTTACTTTGTCATTAATCCCATTGCTGGCATTACTTGGGGCAGGAGCAATAGGCTTTTTTGTTAATCCAATAACTGGTCCTGTTATAGCAGCTATAATTATTTTAGCAGTTTCAGGCATTTTAGGTACTATCAGCCAATTTTGTAATTATCAAGGCTTGCCATATTTTTCAACACACAATATTCTTTTGAAAAAAATCTTTGAAGAAGTCAATTTCTTAGATGGAGAATATAAGGACAGTAACGGTGATACAATAGATGAATATTCGTGGATTTGGCATAGCCCAACCACAAAAAGAAGCGTCGTTATTGAAAGAACTCTTCATCTTCAAAGTCCTATTAGCGAATATTCTGTTAAAATTAATGGGAATAAATTAGATCTTTCTTCTTTTGATAAAAAGATGATTCGTAAATTTTTCAATAAAAAGAATAAATTTGGCAATGAAGATAAAGAAATATTTAAATTGAATGCAACCTTGTCTGAGATGATAGATGAAGCGAACGAAATTACAGAAAAAGAATTAAGAGCCAAGTTAGCTAAAATGGAAGACTTTAGAGAAAAAAGACTTACAGAAATGCAAGAAATGATAAGAAAAGATCCACCCAAAGTTAATGCTTGAAATCCATTCACAGAAAGGTTATCATCAAACCATGTCAGTAATCCAAACACTCTCCAAAAAAGGAATCGTAACCCCACTCAAATGGGTTCCCGATAACCTTATCTATGAAGTCCAAACCGGATCTGTTTCCTATGGGGCTTCCACTGAATCCTCTGATACCGATATTGTCGGAATCGTAATGAATCCTAAATCCGACTTCTTCCCTAACCAAATCGGGCATGTCTATGGCTTTGGTAAACCTCCCAACGTCTTCACCACTTGGCAACATCATCATGCCATTGATCCAGAAAATAACAAAGAATATGATCTAACTGTTTATGGTATTGCTAATTGGTTCACCCTATTGGCTGATAACAACCCTAATATGGTGGACATTCTTTTCTCTCCATTGTTTTGTGTTAGGGTTAATACTCCCATTGCCCAACATATCAGAACCAACCGCAGACTTTTCTTAAACAAGAAATCTAAACACACCTTCATTGGCTATGCTTATACTCAGTTGTCTAAGATTGCTAAGAAAGAGAAGGAAGGCAAGAGACAAGCAATCATTGATAAATATGGTTGGGATGTTAAATATGGTATGCATTTAGTTAGACTTTGTTACGAATGTGAACAAATTCTGACTGAAGGTGATCTTGATTTGCTTAGACATTCTGCTGAATTGAAATCTATTCGCAATGGGGAATGGAAAGAACAAGACGTAATTGATTTCTTTAATCAGAAAGAATCTTATCTGGAAAAATTGTACCAAGAAAGTCCATTGCCACATGCGCCTGACATGGATGCAATTAGGGAATTATTGTTACAATGTATTGAAATGCATTATGGATCATTGGACAAGTTGATTCAAATTGAAGGCAAGAATGACAAGATCCTGAGAGAAATCAGAGCTTTGGTAGAAAAAGCTGATCTTTGAGGTTGACATGTGGGCGGGAAGGTGAGAAGATGTTTGCCACAACCAAGGAGAATACTTATGCCAAAAACACTCGAAGACCGGATGACTGAGCTTGAAAGGAAAACACAAGGGCTAATCGAATTGATGTTCGCATTTATTACAGAAAAGGCCAGAAAACTTAACAGTCCTTCCAGTTCTGGAGGAGAATGTCATGGGGGTGGACATTGTAGTTCCGTTAATTCCGATAGTTGCCACAAAGGTCACTGTTAAAAGTGAAACCCTTCCACTTCAAGAATTCCTGCGACGGAATCTATTCCTCCCTAGATATCCGCTTTACAAAAGTATGCGATAACAATTGCTCCTTTTGCATCGAAAAGGATGGAATCGCTTCCCTTGGACCTTCAGACGTTCAAGCTATGATCGCTTCAACCCTCAAGTCAGGCTTGAAAGATATTCTGATCTTGGGAGGAGAACCATTCCTTCAACCCAAGAAACTCTTGGAATACGTTTTAGGAATTAGAATGTTCGTGGACAAAATCTATATCACAACCTCCTTGCCGTCTACGATTGTTAAATGCCCTACAGAAGTAAAACAAATTATTAGCCTCATCGACGGCTTAAACGTTTCCGTTCAATCTACTGATTGGCAAGAGAACAACAACATTCTGGCGGCAAAGGCAAGACATAACCGAATGGACATCCTAAGATCCCTTAATGAATCCTTTGCCGATAAGATTAGAACCTCAATCAATCTGGTAAAGGGTGGCGTCGATTCCAGAGAAAAACTTCTCAAAACCCTTCAAGACCTACAATCCTTTGGTTGTAAGTATGTTAAAATCAATGAGTTACAGACGACTCCTAGTCTTTATGTCAATTTTGAGAAGATGATGGGGATGAAGTTACCTAGTCCATATGCTTTTGGATGCAGTACCGAAATCACCTTGCCGGGAATCCAACTTCGAATCCTTCTCAAAAGAAGTTGCTTCATGGTTGAACAAACATTAAGAGCAAATCTATGGGACTTGGCTAAGTCTCTTTATAAGAGGTATTTGCACAACAGTAAGGGGATATTTAGGGTGATGTATGAGAATGGGTTATTGAGTAATGGATGGATGAAGAAAAAGAGTTGACCTTTTACAAAGGATATGAGACAGTAGGTGAATCATAAACACCTATTGAATCATTTCCAAATGAAAGAGAAACCTGTGAAATCTATAAGTCAGATCAAGTTAATGAAGAACAAGCGTTCTCCCATTATGCCAACAAAAGTTATTACTCCAAAGAAAGGTAAAGGGAGTTATAATCGTAAAGGTAAATGGGAATGAATATTACAGCCTTAATGCCTATTTCCGCAGTATTAACCATTGTATTGGCACATTACGTTTCTGATTTTATGTGCCAAACCTCTTGGATGGCTAAAAATAAAAGCAAATCTAATAACGCACTATTGTCGCATGTAGGGGTTTATTCAATTGTTTTATTTATTGTTTGTTATTTAATAGAGTTGTGTTTTTATTTATTTGATCACAAGAATACCTTAATTCAAAATTTTAATGATTTGGGGTTATTGGGGGTATGGGTATTGATCAATGGGACACTTCATTTTGTGACTGACTATTTCACTTCCCGCAAAACAAGTAAGCTATTCGCCAAGGATTGGCATCGGTTTTTTGAGGTGGTAGGGTTTGACCAGTTAATCCATTACTTTTGTCTGTTTTATACTTACACCTTGCTTTTTCCGGTGGACACGATTGTTTAATTTTATGCTTGTGGAAGTATAGGGAATGTGAGAAGCTATACCCGTTGAAAGAAAAACCTACTAAGGAGCGACAGATGTCTCAAACGATTCAACGTCCTTTCTATGTTTACACTCCCCGGAATAAATATGGGGAGCCGTTGGTTAATGAAGCGTATGGACATCCTCCATGTGAGGTTCGAGCGGTAGATACTGGGAAGAAGATCCATGCAACAGGATATGACAGGAATTTGATGGATAAAGTAGCGGGGGAAATGAATGACGCCCTTGCTTTTGCAATGTGGATTTAAAAAGGAGTACAATGAAACCCAAAAAACTGCCAAAAACTGAAACCTTTTCCCTCCCCGAAATTCAGTTTGTGATTTTTCTCAAAAATGAGAAAGGGGAGCTTTGTCCGATAGGTAGGGGCATGGGCATCCCGAATAAGGTTAAGAATAAGGTGAAGATTGGGGAAGTAATTTATGATTTGTCAGTAGTTGCAAAACATGTTGACACCAGCAAACCATTGGCATATTATATTACCGTAATGCCAAACCAATGGACTTCAAAAGAGATGGGGAAAACATGAATATGGGAAAGATGATACCACCTGAACCGTTTCCTACTCCGAACCAAGGAGTTGGGGAAAAGTTTATTGACGAACAAGGGATTGAGCAAGAATATACTCAAGCCATGCACGATAAATTTGTGGAGGTATTGGACAAATGGTGCCATATGACGAAGAAAGAACGGGATGAATTTAAGACGGTGAGGGTTCAAAAAGAAGTGGGGGTTAATGACCCTTGTCCTTGCGGAAGTGGTAAAAAGTTCAAAAAATGCTGTAGGAAATAAGGCTTGACATCCTGTAAGGAATGTGAGAAGCTATTTACAAGATCAAAACAAGCTAAACGAAAGGAATCTGATATGAATATTTTTCACTTACTGTTTCATTGGAAGCATAACTGGATGCAAACGGTTAATGAAACCATTGGGCCTAAGAATGTTGATCCTTCCAATCCTTCCGGATGGAAGTATCCATTAATCCGCGAATGTGTTGTTTGCGGGCGGAAGGAGATTTTTCGGGATACTCAATGGACGAAGAAAACTTCTTCATACGGTGGAGGGGAAATTATCGAAAATACACCTTCAGGATGGTTGCGTCTTGCTCGTATAAATGAAACAATCAGGGATCATGGGCGCAAAATCAAGGTTGGTTATAGTTGCTTTTCTGAAACAAAAAAGCGTTGACATTCCTATAAGTATGTGAGAAGCTATTTATCTAAACGAAAGGGAAAAACCGATGAAAGACAAGAATGGAATTGTGCTTGAAGAGGGGGATGATGTTGATGTAGAACCGGGCAAGGATAATTTGGCTCAACATGATTTTACGGGGTATATTAAGAAAATCCATACTGATCCCCATGGGAATGAAATTGCCCTTGTCATCGATCAGGAAGAAAATGGGTTTGAATGCGAATCCCATGAACTAATTAAAGTTTAACGGAAAGGTAATCTAAATGAACCGTCGAAACACGTTTAATGCTTCTGCTGCTGGTCAAACTCTGGATAAGATTCTGGAACATGAAATCGTACTGGCTAAGACAAATGAGGAAAAGATGATCTTGGCTGGTTATTCAAGAGAACAAGTAAAGATTTTTTCTGCAATGGTCTATAGGGCGCGTCGTCAGGCTGGTAAGATTGCCAGTTTCCTCCAGCAAATCAATGTCAAGCTGATGGCCTTGCATCAAATTGGGATTGAGGGTCACTTCCTTGCCGCATTGTACAAGAAAGATCGTTTGGAGGTTGCGGAACGGATTGCGAGTGGAGAAATCCTTTCTTATCTAAAAAATGTTATCAATCAACGATTTGCTTTGTATTTCAAGGGGGATATGATTGATAAGGTTGAAGAAATGAGAAAGATTGATCTTAGGGAAGAGCAGGAACATCGTGATAGAATGTCCGCGATTGAAGCGGAAGAGTATGCCAAGGGTAAAAGCAACCCATTGGAAGTGTTTTGGGATGATAATGGGCTAAAGGATGCCCCTCCTTATCCTTTCAAAAATTAAAGGTTGACAATCCTATAAGGATATGCGAGACTGATTCTATAATTCAAAGGAGAACCCCCATGGAAGTTACCGATCCTGAAGAAATCAAAGTAATTGAAGCTATGCGCGCAAACAAAGCTGAACAGGCGGCGAAAAAGAAAATTATGCTTCATGTTTTGGAACTGGCATTTCTTTATGAGAGGTGGCTTCAAGCAAACGGGATGGAAAGTTCATACAGTACATTTTCTGATGACTATGGGTATGAACCTTCCCTGTATGAATCTTGCCTGTTGCCCTTTTCGACGAAAAGAGACATTTATGATCGGATTGTTTCAATTCGGTCTATGGCTCGCGGCCCCGATAAAGTAACAATCGGGAATTAACTATAAAAAATGATAAACTCTCTTGACAATCTTGCTGGAATATGAGAGACTGATTTCAGTTAACCAAACAACCATTTTAGCGGAATAAGAACAAAAGGAGAATACATATGAAAATCACGTTTGAGACAGCTTATTCTATTTTGGAAGGCGCAAATGCAATTTCCTTAGAAATTAAAGGTCCAATTATGGAGCCAAACAAATGAGAAAGTTACCTGTGTCAGAAGAATTATTTAGGCTTATGACCAAGAAATCCAAAAAAGGATATGTTTTGGTTAGAAAGGCTCTTGAACAAAACATTCCGAATAAGGTTATGGTGGTTGAAGTAAGTAATGGAAAGCATTGGTATGCGAATCCAGAAATTCTATTTCCACATGTAGAATAATCTTGCATCATGCCGGATGGCGTGTTAATCTCTACTCAACCAAAAGGAAACCCTATATGAACTCTATTACTCCGCTCCCCGAAGCCCTTGTATCTCTAACCCCGGACAACCATGTTTATGTTGGTAAGGGATACGAGTTTAGAACAAATGGGCGTTTTGAAGGTGCTGCGATTAATCCTAACGATAAAAACCCACAATGTGCATTTTCAAAATTTTGGGGGATACTAGGGGAAGACTCATTTTATTTTGTGCCCATCGGATCTGAAGTCCATAAGTTGAATCCCCATGTAGGAAATTTGCCTTCCCCTGCGCCTTCTGTGGCTTCTGTTTCCGTGGTTACTGTACCTGCGGTTTCCCCGGTTGCAACTAAACCGAAGCGTAAACGCAAGCCTAAAACAGAATACTTTTTTGCGAGAATAAACGGTAAAGTTTTTTGGATCTATAAATATTCTAATCGTACAGGAAAAATCAAAAATTATTCCGAAAGAGGGATTGAGGTCGCAGATGGGGAAACGGCAAAAGCATCCGTTGAATATAGTCGCAAATACCAAAAAAGCTGCACCCGTGCTGAATTCCTCTCCATGATTAAAGAATTGGGTTTGAAAGAGAATGGAGGCAAAATTAATCCCCCTAAACCCCAAACACCCTCTCTTGAATTGCAAATCGAAATTCTCAAAAATGAGAAAATTGCTCTCAAACATAAGAATGAAATTCTCAAAAATGATTATGGGATTCTCAAAAATGAGAATGAGGCTCTTCAAGAACAGAACTGGATGCTTAAGGCTACCAAAGAGGGGACAGATAGAGCGATTGTTGAACTTAAAGAAAATATTACAAATCTTGAAAATCAGAATGAAAAACTTAGGGAAATAGCAAAAACTATCGCAAATCGACTACAGGAAACAGTAAAAAAATATAATGAGTTGGTAGCATCTTTTTAAAATGGGCTTGACATCCCTAAAGGAATGTGAGAGACTATTCCCCTAACCAAAAGGAGAGTTATGACCCCGAAACAATACCTGAAAAAGATCGAACAAATGATTTTTTCTTATGGGGGAATTATTAAAGAACATATTCATACCAATCCCACTTATACAATGATTACCCCTCTAGGGGAAATGCATGTTACCCCTATTGATACCTTCATCGCCATCCGGTTTGTTGGTGAACCTTCATTCCCTCGAAATTATTTTGGCAAGAATTGTTTAGATTTTGGTTGGCATAGTTGTAAATGGAATATTCAAGGGGTTGATCGAAGAGGATTAACCGCAAGCGAATTCCGTGAAACAATGCTTAAACTTTTGGCCAACAAACTGAATCAGGTAATGAGTATCCCTTTTCCTGTAACTAAGAATTGACATTCTTAAACGAATCTGCGAGACTGTTCCTATAACCAAAAAGGAAACCCATGAGAAACCGCTATCGCCCACGTAGAGCAAGTAACCGTTGGATGGAAAACGCTCCAGATTTTATTCTTTCTTGTCACGACAACAAAGGCAAGACTTGTGATAGATACACTGTTTTCTTTTCAGGAAAACTTTGGCCCATTAGTGATGGAACAAACAATGTAATGGGGCTTAATATGTCCCCTAATCCAACTCACCCTCAAGGGGTTTGCATGTCCTTCGATTGCCCTTCAATTCGTCGGGAACTTTATGGTAAAAAAATTAAATGGATGGATCTCCCAAAAGAAGTAAGGGATTGTGCTATCCGTTGGTACAACGAGGATTAAAACTATGTGCGATTATCCTATTACCCCTCTTCCACCTCATACAAATACCATGTATGAACTTTATGCGAAGGTAAATGGCAATACCGTTGAACAACAAATGGTAGCTGATACCTTTACTTGCGATAATGGAACAAAAGTTGTTCGATATGTTGAATATGTTAAATGGGTCTTCAAAATGCAAATCTTCTACTTCGTTAATAATTCATCAAATGTAACGATTGCACAATCTGTATTCTTTGACCCAAAAGCCGTACAAAACTTCATAAGGAAAATGCTTGTTGTCGGCTAAGAAGTATGGGACACTATTAAACAACCCCTAAAAGGAGAACAAACATGGTGAAGAGCATTATGAAGTATTTGGATAATGAGAATGGAGAACATTTGAGTCGTCAAGAGGCAGAATTGGCAAACAAGTCGATTGATCTGACGAAGGCTTTGGCAAGCAATACCGCTTTGAATCATCGGGAAGCGCGAATTGCGGCTGATTGGCTGGTGAGAAATTTCATTTTGATGCGCAAGCCTGAACATGGAAGCACTAAGGTTCATGCCAAGTTGGCGACTGAAAAGATTCCCGTTAAGAAGGAATTTCTTGATGAAAAGATTCCCGTTAAGAAGGAGTATGTTCTTCCTGAATCTGTTCTTGTCCAACACGGCGAACGGTAAACCCACGATAAACCCAAGATAAGGCTTGCAATCTTTCTATGGATAGGTTAGAGTAAGACTTTCAACGGCAATCCTGCCAAAACAACAACAAAAAGAAAGGTACATACCATGGCATCAAAGAAGAAGACCGCATCGAAGAAGGCATCCGCAAAGAAGGCATCCGCAAAGAAGGCATCCGCAAAGAAGGCTCCTGCAAAGGCTCCCAAGGCTTCCGCCGAAGCTCAGACCCGCAAGGAAGTGGCGGCTGCTGAACCCAAGAGCATGCAGTCCCATTCCAGCCTTAGCTGGTAAGGACACAAAAAATGCAAGTGTTGGGGCGTTATACTAAGAAAGTTGAAGAAATTAGGTTTGATCAGTATAACGCCCCACATTTCCCTCATAGACAAAGATGGTTGTCTAGTTGTGGGGAAAGTGCTTTTTATGCCCTAACAGGGCAATGTTTTGATGAAGTTTTGGCGAAAAAGTATCCTCACGTTCTTCGCCAAAAAACCATGATTCGTCTTTTAAAACAAAAAGGATATACTACTGTACCTCTTTCTGTTTGTACGGTCAGTAACGGTAATTACATGCATAATACCGTTAATGAATTAAATGTGGTTTTAAACTGCCAGTTATTTCATAGAGGGGAAGCAAGCTGGACCATTGTACACAAAAATTGTTATTTCCACCATGATTGGGAAGATAAGATTCATATTTTAGAATTTATTAACCGCCCTATTCTTGCTTCATGGATCGTTTATCATCCTTCATGGTCTGTACCACCTAGAAATTCAAAAAGATAAATATGAATAACCTTCCCATTATTCCTTGTGACAAAATAGATCCCAAGGCTAAACTTACCTCAGAACAAGTAGCCAAATACCTTGACGACCAAACCTCTTGCCCTTTTTGTAATTCTGAATCCCTAAGCCTAGTCGATTCAAAAAGCGTTTGGACGAAGCAATATGCAACTAGGGTTAACTATAAAGAATTGATTCATTGCCATCATTGTGGAAAAAGATTCACAGTAATTTATCAGGCGGTAAAAGTCAAGGGAGAAAGTAATTTCAAAAGAAATGTATAACTCGTCACTTATGATGAGTTAGCCGTATAAAATGTTTGTAAATCGTCACTTATGGCGAATAAGGCACAAAATGAAATCAATATTTAACAGTTCAGATATTTTTCAATATGCTTTGGGAACTCTTAGTTCTACCCCAAAAGAAGTACAGGATTGGGAATTGCTACAATCTTTGTTCTTAGGATCATCTAAAGATAAATTTAAGCCGGATTTTAGTCTATGTGGAATCGTGAGACTTTCTGACATTTGTGTGGAATTAGGATTGGCTGAATCACGTTCTGACTTTTCAAGGATGTTGAAGGCTGGTTCAATAAAATTTGCCAAGGATTTCAAACGTGCCGTACAAATTCTACTCAAATCGTTTCGGAAGTGCTTGACATCCACTGAATGATATGCGAGACTCTTAAACAGAAAGACAAAAGGCGTATGGGCGAAGCGAACCCCGTAGACATCTTCTCCCCGTGACATCTTCCCGGTGTCATGCTAGGTAACGGGTATTGTCTTTCTTCACTTTTCAACCCAATAAGGAGATACCCCATGGAAATTCAAGATTGTAAGATTGGAATGACCGTTGCTGTGGAAATGGATCGTTATGGCAGCACCATCCAAGCCGAAATCCTCAAGATTAACAATAAGACGGCAAGGGTCAAAACCCTTTCCGGTTTCCGGCGATACCCCGCTGGAACAATCTTAAATGTTGGCTATCTATTGCTTCACCCTCTTGGAGAAAATGGACAAGTTGTTCCTCCTGTACCCGTCCCGCCCGTTAAACTCACCTATCATCCTTTTCAGGATAGTATTGATGTTTCTATTCTGGAAGCCATTTCTAGTTGCTACAACAATCTTTCCCCGGAGAATTTGACTTGTGATGGAGAAGCATCACGTTCTCATATCAACCAAAGGGCGGCTAAACTACATCGTCAATTAAAGGGATTGTTCTACGCTTTTGGGCGGGAAGTTGGGGAAATGGAAGCTCTGGATTGGGAAATGTCTAAACGCGATTATGAAGAAAAGAACAAAGTGAAGGTTTAACATGAAAGAAGATCCAGTACTTTCGTTTTTTGGCGGAATCTTATTTGGAGCTTTTATTATCATAATTTTCGAGTCCACTTTTGAAAAGGGAACAATTCTTTACAAAAATGGATATAAAGCTGGAATTGAAGACTACAGGGCAGGAAAAGTAAATACCAATACCAATGTCGTAACCAATGTAACCTTTAAGGTGAAGGAATAACAAATGACTATTCAAGAACGCTTTGCTCAGTTTTTTGACCAACATTCAGACTTTCACAATATTGAGAATCCGCCTTCCCAAAGAACAGATTTGTGCGCTTTCATTAAACTAGCGCAACTTTTCCCGGTTGGCTCTGGACGTATTATTTCCTCGGCGGATCATGATGAAATCACGCTTGATGTCAGGCTTGAAGAACTCGATAAGGTTGCGACCGACGAAGATATTCTTTATCTTGTACGTTGTGGCGTAGAATGTACGCCCTACCATCTCCGCATGAATGTTTGAAAATATGCTTGCTTCTATTTAAAGGAATGTGATAGACTCTTCCCATAAATCAAACCCCGGAGTATATCATGTCTGTTGAATGGACCGCTTCTAACATTGAAAATGCACAAGACTATGGGATTATTGAGTTTCAATCCAACAAGGGTGAGTTTCATTCCTTCCATGTGCTGCAAACTGAAGATAAGTCACGGATTGTTTTTGGCGGGGCATGTAACGCTGGATTCCTTGAATCCGGTTATCTTCCCCTTGAAGATGGGGAATCTACAAATACCGCAATAGAAGAATTGCTTGCCGATCTTGAAGTTTATTACAATGATGGCAAAGAATACACTTCCCGTATCGTTTGTAACGAAAGAATGTAATGAGCAAGGAACCTGAATTCCCTTATGGACACCCTTTTTGGCTAAATAAACCGGAAAGAAGTGAAGTGCTGGAGCCCTTCCCTCTTTGTATGGAGGATCTATTCCAATCCGGACATGTATTCAAAAACGGCATTACTGGAAAAACCTGTCATTCCGATTCTTACATGACTTGTGTTGATTTTAAGAATCTGGATGTGGCATTTGACATTATTCAAAAAGAGTACAATCTTACGAAAGAGGAATGGATGCCATTTGTCACTTATGAGATTTGCAATGTCAATACACAACCACCCTTATTTATTGTGGCCATGATGGTTTGTTTTAAAATGGGGATTGATACGGCTCCGCTTATTGAACAACGGACAATCAATAATGCTAAATTAGGGCTTGCTAATCCTTAAAGGATATGAGAGACTGATTATCTAAACAAAAGGAGAACCCCATGCCGGAATACACAATCCCTGAAAATGAAGTAGATAATTTCGTCTCGCTTTTTTGGACCATGTTGCGAGAACTGGAATCCAAGGCGGAATTGCAATCTAACCCCAATGCCTATGAAAAGAGGGTGGTTGAGGGTGGATATGCCCTCCTTCGTCGAGCAAAAGTATTCCCTAACCGTCAGTTAAAAGCAAGTTGGGATCAAAATAATTATTGACTTCGATCTTTAAATGTGCATAATGGTGGACAACAAAAGGAGAACCCCATGCCTAAATCTCTTAGTCCTATTAAAACCGAAAACGGTGTTACGTCTTGGGATATGCATCCCGATGATAAGTATCTTGTTACCGGAGTAGATCGTAATGGTAAACGCTTTCGTCTGGAAAGTCATATCTTTGCCTTTCTTCGTCATATCAATCTTTGGCGTGGGACAAAATGGCTCATTCGTAATGGCAAACGTTACAAAATCTCAACGGTGTTCAACTGATTCCCTAAAATAAGTATTTACTTCCTTCAAAGGATATGAGACACTGATTATCTAACCCAAGAGGAGAAAACTCTATGAACATTAAAATGTTGAATGCTTATCTGAAACTGCTTGGTCCTGCCCCAAAGGGGATGAAGTGGAAAATGGCCAAGGTAGGTGAAACATTTAAAGAAGGAATGAAAGCTGTTGATGTCAAAGAAGAACTAGGTGGTTCCGGCGAATGGATTTCAGGCATCCATGATAACGATATTGGCAAGGTTAACCGTGGGGGAATCGGTCAGGTGTTTCCCCATATGCGTTATTGGGGTCTTGTTCCGCATGTCCCCAAGAAACCCAAGAAACCGGAGGTTCGCATTGAAGTTTCGGGAGGAGTGGCATGGGTCGCTTCCCGTCCAAAAAATGTCAGAGTTGTCATTTATGATCATGACAATGCCAAAGACACCCCCGAAGGCGAAAAGTATGAACCCGACATTGAGGAATGATTTGACATGTATGAAGTAATTTTAGATGATTGTGACGGGGCAAGAATGACCATCCATGTCTTTGAAGATGGGTCTTACACTTTACAATCCGGGACTCGCAAAAGTCCTAGCGCAATGAAGCGTTTGCTTAAACTTTGGCATGATCCGGAAGCACCAGAGTTTGTCATAAAGTGGGCAACCAAGCATGGTTACAAACCAATCAACACAATTAACCAACGCCACCTTTTTAACCTAGGTGGAGATAGTTAGTCAAGGAGAAAAACAATGGCAGAACGTCTATACAACGAATATCTTGCGGCAAAAGGCAAACATGTGGATGTTATTGACAGAATTACACTTCAAGCCGTAAAAGAAGTAATGGATTATGCGGACAAGAACGATCTTTGTCTTAGGGACACTAAACAAGTAATGATCGACTTCGTTGATGTCTTGTTCGCTGAAGAAATCTTGTCAAAGGCAATGAAAAAGCGCAAGGCGGAAAAAGTCAAACAGTCAGATAATTCTGTGATTCTCGATTCTGTAACAGGAGCTTGACATTCATCTCAGGATATGCGAGACTGATTATCTAACCTAAAGGAGAACCCGAATGAACATTTCAGAGCTTTTTTATAAGCAATTTAGAATTCTTGAACAAATCCAGAACATGATCGCGCTTGCCCCTGTTAGTCCTCCTACCCGGCGAGCGGCTTTTAAAACGATTGATGTGTTGAATAGTGGACATCCTGCAAATGTCCGCTGGATTTCACTGACGGTTGAAGATGAACTTCTTTCTTTGGGGTTCGAGGTTCGTAGGCTGGGTCCACCCAATAATCACAAAAATACATTGTGCGAGATTTCTTTTGGGGACGACAAACCTGTAAAAATCCAACCGTTCGACGCCTTGGAAACATTCAAGAAAGCCATGGGAAAAATGGTGGTTAATTCTGATATGGCTAATGGAATTATTGCACGTTTCATTGAAACCCATTGTTGCAAGGAAGATTTTGTCAACCATATTCGTGCGGCTAAGAAAGAAATCAAAGAAGAACTGAAAGAATACGGGGAATAACTTATACTTGACAACCCCTAAAGGATATGAGAGACTGGTTCTAACCTAAAGGAGATTATTTATGAGATTTACGTCTAACGATCAATCCACCGATACTGTTCATGCCCAAATTTCTGCAATAATTAAGGAAGCGCATAATGAGGAGCGTATTCCATGGAACAAAATGAGTCCTCAAGCGCAATCCGTTCTTTGTGTCGAATGGAAGTCTGTCGAATGGTTTAGCAAGGATTTTAACGGCTGGGTTCCGAATTCTGTTTGCCCGAGACAGTGGAACTCGGAAGCATATCGCGTCCCCCCTTCCGTATTTCCTCCGCAATACAAACACAATACAAAGCCTTCAACCGAATGACTCAAACTTCTCTCTTGACTCCCACTGAACGATGTGCGAGACTATTTCCCTAACCTAAAAGGAGGACTTATGGAAACCGATATTTTTAAGCGTCCAATCTGTATGAAGTTGGCGGATGTTACTTTCAAGCTTAATGGTGAAAAGCATACCGTCAACCAATACGCTTATGCCGAGGAGTTTATCAAGCGAACAAAAGCAAAGCAATACGCGAACAATGGCCTAATGGAAATAACATTCATGGGTTCGGAATATGAATGTCGGTTGGCATTAGTCGCCGCTTTTACCAAAGCACTTGTTAATAGTCCGGGTGGGGGACGTTTATCTGTTAATGACTTTGATATTATTATCGACGTTGCTGTTCAAGAACCATCGAATCATCTTTCGGTTTTCCGGCAATGGAATCATTCACTTATATATAAGGAATGGAATGCTCTCGAACTCTCAACCATAAAAATTACAAAAGATGCTGAAGAAAAACTTCGTGGATGGTTTGGCTTGACTCCCACTGAATGATGTGAGAGACTGTTCTTTTAGAAACTGACAAGATAGACATTGAAATAACTTATGGGTCTTGCAAGTCCATAAGAGCTTGGGGAAAGCAACCATCTTTACTGGATTAAAATCCGGGGTGGCTTCACAGGTTCGAGTCCTGCTGTTTCAATGGAAAACATTAGCGTCCCGTGTTTCGCGATGCACGGAATGTTTCTGCCACCTTGTCAGTTTTTTCTTTTTCTTCTTGCGATTCAAACCCCATTCATGCCATACTCTTCTTAACCTAAAAGGAGATCCAACACATGCCCCCAACCCTTCCACCGATTGTTTTTCATCCAATGTTTGCTTTCGTGGCATTTCTGCTAATGATAGCTATTTACAACTTCTACCGAATGATTTTCAAAAAGGAGTGGTGATATGCCCCACCTAAAGATCCATGTTATTGAGATTGGAGAACAGCAAGCTCCACACGTTTCAAGTGCCCCTCTTGCAAGATTTTTTAACCGCATGGAACAACCTGATGCTCACCAACTACCGCAAACCTTCTCAACTCAAACACAAAAAGTATATCTGAAATCATATACCATGAGAAAAGGTGTTCCCCATTGGAATGCCACCATGTTTCCCGTCTTCGCCATGGATATTTACGGTTGGGATAAAAACACTCATCAAATCATCCAAGAATTTGTTAAAAAACGTGGCGGAAAAGTTAAAACCTTTACTGCATCATGGTCCGATGACACCCCCGAAATCTGAAATAAAGGATTAAATCCATGCTCCTTTCCGACCTAACTCCTTCTCAACTCAATGTTTACAATGAAGTAAGGAATAGATTGAAAGATAAACTTTGGTTCCGGGGAGTTGATCTAACCCGTTTCCCTTCAGACAAAGATTGTACTGAACATTTTGACCAGATGGTAGATGGAGTCGAAAAAGAAGTAAGAGATTGGGATGCGCCTGACCCCTTGTGATTTTCCTTAAAATAAATCTCGCAATTCAAATAAAGATGTGAGAGACTATTAACAGTCAAGAGAGAAACCCCAAACAAGGAAATCCAAAATGAAGTAAAAAACAAAAAAATCTTCTCGACATTCAAATAAGAATGTGAGACACTATTTTCATCGTAAGAGATAAACCTAAACCAACCCCAACAAAAGGAAAAGCATCATGAAGAACTGCACGTTTACCCTCCTCCCCCAGTACCATCACATCAATGGTTCCGCCACCGAAAAGCAAACCCCCGGATTCGTCCGCAAGATGCGCAAGGCACAGCGTTCCCTCTTCCTCCATGGGGGAAGCGACATGCGAAAGAATCTGCCCTACACCGCCGCTTCCATCAATCGCATCTTCCCCTATCTCAAGCCCATGGAAGAAAAGGTCGTCCCCATGTCCCTTTGCGCCGTTCCCCCGATCCCCACC
>JACCDG011878992.1_pt1 | contig 33787 bp, 36 predicted proteins | sample 7442471 | NCBI WGS metagenome assembly JACCDG01 (sample SAMN15323444, study PRJNA562643) | freshwater metagenome | isolation source: river surface water | place: USA:Blue River Watershed | collected 2017-08-17 | reverse complement strand
TCTGAGCTTCTTCCGCGAAAGGCTTCAACGCCGCTTCCAGTTCCGCCACGCGGGCGGTGATGGCGAGAAGCGTATCGGGATGAATTGCCACCCACTCGTCACCATTTTCTTTGGCGACAGTTGCCGCTGCTGCCAGCTTGCGAAGCTCGTCGGTCATTTCATTCCTCCGATTGCCGTTCCCCAGATGAAAAGAAGCAGTATTTCACACAGTGCCCATAAGGTGATAATAGGCAATACGTGTTTTAAGGCGATGATAAATAGATAAAGGCGTGTTGTGTTAGTCAACTCGGCCTCCTGTTTCTGTACGAGCTTGATATTTGTGGGAAATAAATTCTCCATTCTTGTTCAGCTTATTAACCAAATCTTCGCGCTCATTGGCACTCATGATCATCCAGCTTCTCCAACCTGTTGCGGCTTCAAACGCGCGGTCAATTTCTGCGATGCGGGCAAGAGCTGCTTCTTTTTCTGTGTTAGTCATTATTTAACCTCTTTGGCAACAAGATGTGCAGTCTTTATAAACCAGTAAATAGGCCAGATTAACCCTAGTACGATGCCTTCTCCTTCAGGTCCACACAGACGAAGCTGATGTAAAGATGTGCCTCCCGCAATAGCCACGCAGTCATTGTAATTAGCACGTGTGTAAACTATTGTTCCCCACCAGCCAGCGAGATAGAAAACAACACAAGCAATGAAAAAGCTTTGTCTCATGGTTTTACCTTTTTGATTGTGAAGTTTGAAATTACCTTAGGGTATCTGCGCCAGTCACTGTAGTGGTATTGTCCGCCCCAGGAAAGAACAGCTGAGGAAATATATTCTCTAACCATACGTTGGGTTACTGGATACATATTACTAGTGCTTGAGTGTTCTCCAATTGGAATACTGTATTTATCTGGAACTTCCAGAGTAAAAGTGATTTCAAGCTTCATGAAAGATTTCTCCAATCAGTTGAGTTCCTCGGCAGAGAGGTTTAACTCTCTCTCTCTCTGCCGAGGTAGGTTAGTTCAGCTTAGCCGTTCTTCTTGCGGTAAGAACAGTTTGCCTTGGTGCCGGGGCGGTGCCAGATAGAGGTCCCGTCCTTGCAAGTTGTCCGCTTGGTTGCCGTCTTGTCCTGCTTCATGAGCAAGCCGCAGGCGCCATTGACCCAATTGGTCTTACAAGAGGTTGCGCTCAGGGCCGGCGGAGTCAGAGCAACAACGGCGAAAAGCGAAAGTACAAAAAGCTTAGTCATCTTGAGTAGTCCTTCTAGAAGATGCCTTAGTTTTAAGAACGGCACTAAGACTTAGCCGTGAGTTTGGTTGCCTCGTCGACGATAGCGTCAAGCTGTTCATCGATAGACTTCCAAATTTGCAAAACGTCACAAAGGTCCATAGACTCCAATGTGTTTGGTAGATTTTTCAAAGAGTCAAAAATACCGTTGATGATCAAGTTGGACGAAGCACCGCTATCAGGGTTCTGCATCTTGCGAAGAGCAGACAAGATACCTCTATGAAGTAAAAGCTTCGTCTGGCGAGACCCGGTGGCAAGGCCAATTACAAAGCCAATCTCCATTGTGGCGAGTCTCTCAGGATTTTTCTTGGCTTCGATAACTGCAACTTCGATTAAAAGCTGCTGCATGCTTTGTTTTTTGCCCATTAGAGAGTTTCCTTCGCAGCGAAGTTATTCGAGATAACAGTAAGCAGATGACTCATTTCATGAAAAGCACCATAGATGATTTTTTCTGTTGCTGCAAGGTTTTCAACAGACCGGGCGTGCTCTTCGGCAAGTTGCTTGCACTTAGCTTGGTAAGAGTCTTCAAGCTGAGTATGCTGAGTGGAGAAGAAACTTTGAACAGCTTTGGCTTTTTCGTTCAGCTCAGTTATGCTTTCGTTGAGACTGTCAAAAGTCACTTGCATCTGGTAGTAAAAAGAGTCAGCGCGTTCGGTGAGTTCGCGAACCTTGGAGATGATCTTGTCAAGATCAGTTCCGGCGTTTGCGACTGTGGGCTGGACAATGGGTGTTTCTGCAGGAGAGTTCATCTTGAGGTCCTTTCGTTATTGGTAAATTGTCAGGTTTCTTGAAGCTCGTGTAATAGCTGTGTAAAGCCATTTTGCACTTGAGTCTCTGAATACGCGGGACTCGTTGAAGAGAAAAACATCTGACCATTCGGAACCTTGAGCCTTGTGAACGGAAATGGCATAGCCGTAGTCAAGCTCGGTAAGACCTGACCATTCAGCTTGATGCTTTGGTGGAGAGAGGTTCTTGTTGAAGAAAGACTTGTGCGAGAGAACTTCAATTTCGGGAAAGAGTTCTTTCGCGTCCCATGACTCAAGCTTAAGCTTAAGCCGATTGGCAATTGTGACAGATTCGCTCTTGCCGGAGAACTTGTTTTGAAAGCGAATATGCTCAGTTGGAACTTGCTCACAGGAAAGAACTTTCCACATTGAGCCGTTGACTAGGCCGGGAACTTTCCAGTTGTTTCGTGTGCAGATGAGCTTTTCGCCGGGTTGAGGCAGGTCCTCCGGTGTTGAACCAATAGTGAAACCCTGAGCGATACGCATTGAAGTGTTTAGCATTGAACGCATTTTGTTCGTACCGCAAAGAACTTGATCATAGACGAGCAACTGCGCCCAAGTCGGAGAAGAACGTTGCAGAATAACAGATGAGGCTTCAGTATTTGGAAGCTTCAAATCAATCAAAGAGCGATTTTCACGCGCGGCGGTTGCTGCGACTAAAATCGGACTTTCTGCTGCTTGACGGTGGACTTCGGTCAGGAGAAAATCCGGCTTACGGTTAACGAATGGACCCGAGCCGTCAATCGGAGGAAGCTGTCCCGGATCGCCCAAGAACAACATTGAGGTGTTAAAGTGAAGAAGATCATTGTACATCTCGTCGTTGATCATTGAGCATTCGTCGGGGAGGATTAGCTTTAGAGTTGAAGGCAGCTTGTTGCGACGAGAGAAAGTGATCGCCCTTGTAATGGGGTTTTCGTGGACTCTGTAGATCAATGAATGAATTGTCGACGAGGGTGCGCAGCCTTTGCGAGAAAGCACAAGAGAGGCTTTTCCGGTGAAAGCGACATAACGATAGGGAGAGTTGTCAAGATCGGAGTTTTCATCAAGTTCGTCATGGATTTCGGAGTCCTCAGGAGCAAGTTCCTCTTGTGGAAAGAGCTGCTCGACGAGTTTCTTAGCGATTGAGGTTTTGCCTGTTCCAGCATAACCGGCGAGAAAGAAGCTTTGAGAAGTTTCCTTCGGGTTCTCCTTACGTTTGGTAAACCAAGTCTTGATCGCTGTGGCGGCGGCGGTTTGTTGTTCAGAGAGTTCAAACATCTGATTTGGTGTCTTTCTTTAGCTGGTTTAGAGTTCTGTCGCTGAGGCTGATATAACTGCGGCAAACTTCGATTAGAGTATAGCTAACAGCACGAGAGAGAAGGATTTCCTTAAAGCCGTCGTTGTTAGCTGAGTTAATTGCGGTGCGAAGGGATTCGCTTGCCCATGAAGTAGCGCTTGTCGCAATGTATTGCGGTTTCCGCTTGAGCTTTTTAAGTTTTGGCTTCATGACTTAGTGCTCCTTGTAGCGATTGGGGCGGATTTGCGTCAAGTTGTCATTGACGCGAAGGATATTATAAGCTTCGACGGAAAGAATGAGGTTTTCCTCAAGCAAGGCATCCATCATGGCGGTGACGGCCGGGGTGATGTCAATGAGATTGCCATCTGGAAATGGATAAACATAAGGCTTCAGATGGCCAAACTCTTTGTTGAGGTCCTGTACAATTTGCAGCATTGCACTCAAGATATTCCTTCGATAGATTTGTTCCAAACGCTTAAAGTTCAGCTGTGGGTTCTCTTTTGCGAGTTTGTCAATCATGGGAATGGTTCCTTTCATTCTTCGGGTTCAGAGCTGTGTTGTTCAATGGTAAGGCCAGAGAAAAGTTCGTCTAGGGAAATTTCCTGAGAGGAAGCTCCTGTCATGGGTGTGCCGTTCGGGCGAAGGTCGGGCTCGAAAGTGCTTTTAGGTTCTGAAGGTTTCGAAGCGAAGTGCTCAAGGATTTCATCAAACTGTGCATCTGCTCGGTAAATCTTGAGATAATTATCTTTGCGTGAGGTTTTCAAGCTGTAGAAGCTTTTAGCTTCTGGGTCTTTGACCTCCAAAAGACGCTTTCGATACATTTGAAAGCGAGTCTGAAAGTGCCGAGCTTCGCCTGAAGAGCTAAAAGTGAGTTCAATATCTGCTTTAAGGGCGTTGCGAAAGAGTTCGCGATACCGCGGGTCAAAGCTTTCAAGGGAGTGGCGAGAGTTGAACTCTTTCGGTAGCTTGGTCATCTTAAAGGGCTTTCAAAGCAGGTTTTCAAGCTTTTTGGCAATTGCCGCCGGGGCCAAAGGTATCTGAACCACGTTGGATTTCTTGGGCTTTTGGGCTTCTAATAGACGTGCCTGTTCTGCTGCGATACGAAATTCGGTTTCGGAACAAACGCGAAAGTGCTTTGAGCCCGACTCAGTATCGACGCACTTTGCGCAGAGTTGTGTCGTTTTCGGCAAGCGCTCATAGCGGATAACGGGATGCTCTGGAACGAATTCATTTGCCGGAACCATTCGGCGATCTGTCGCGGCGGGAAAGTGCCGAACAAACATGCGGAAGAGTTGTGAATGAATAACCTTGTCGTGGCAGCAAGAGCAAATCCATGGGGTTATCTCAAGGGCAAAGCCTTCGAATTTCCAACTGGAAGCTTGTGGCCAAGAACTTGGGACTGAGGTCACACTTGGGGGAAGGAATTCTTCGGAGTTGGTAACTTGAGGGAGTTCTTCAATCATTTTCTTGTCCTTCAGTTAAGTTGATCTTGACCTGTCAGGAACAGGCGTTCTTTTAGAGTGAGTTCGCTAAAGGCTTCGCTAATGGAAAAGCCGTCGAGGTGCCAGAGAAAGAACTCATTTAGAATAAGCGAACAGATTTGCGCACGGGGAACTTGATGAGGCCCATAGCGACGAATTACAAGATAGTCTTTAATCTTGTCTGTGTCGGTCATCGCATAGCGGGCGGCATGGCCGGAACTATAGACAAGGCCGCCGTTTTGGCTGAGGTCAAAGATTTCAATTGTTCCGAACATTGGGAATAGCTTCCAGGGAGTTAGAGGTTTTGCTCAATCCAGTCGGCGATTTCGGGAAAGGTCTTTCCTTGAGAGTCGTTCATGAAAATCAGATGATTCTCAACTGTTTTTAAGCTGTTTGTGCTCACCTGCTTTAAAACATTATAAGTGTTCTTGTCAATGTCAGATGACGAACTTAATGAAGTAGTCATATGCTTCCAGCTGTTATGAACTAGAAAACTTTCCCAATCTTTAGGATCAATTACATCGGCAAGAACTCCGAGGCAGCAATAGGTTGAAATGCCACGGTAAAGCGAACAAAGTCTGCCTCGGCCTTGCATATATTTGCCGGAGCGCAAAGCCTTGAGCCATTTAGACTTTAGCTCAGGGTCAAGTTTGTAAATGAGTTCGTCTTTGCTGTTCATGGGAGTTTCGCTTTCTTGAATGCTTCAGAGTTCAGGATGCCTAAAGGCGTGAAAGAGCCAAAGGGCTTCTAGAAGAAAAAGCCCTAGAACTAAGAGTTCAATTGGTGAGGGGTTCAGCAAAGAGAATGTTTCCTTGAGTTAGCTTTGGTTAGAATTAGACAAGTTTTTAGTCCATAGGGCAGTATAAAGGCTAATTATGGCAAAATTATGGCAATCAGGGCGCTGCGGCCTAAGCAAAACCCAAGCAACGCCTAAGCAAAGCCTAAGCAACGCCCAAGCGCTAAGCTTAAAGCCCTAGGGCCATGCCTGCTGCCCGGGCGGTCCTTGGGGTGGTCGCTAAGGGTGGTCGCTAAGGTCCTTGAGGTGCTTGCTCTGTGAGGTAGTCTCTTGTGAGTTCGTTCTCTTGAGTTCTATCTCTCTCACTAGCTCTCTCTTATATACACTCACACACTCACACACACACGAACACATACACACTCACGAACACACACCGAGATGAACACAGCCATACCACCTCGGGCAGACTAACGAGCAGCTAAAGCCCCGGGTGCATATCCAAGTGCAGCCCCTGCTTAACCCACAGGCCTAGGGGGTGGCTTCGAACCTTGCCGCTTGGGCATCGCTTAGGTCGTGCTTGGGCATCGCTTGGGCTTTGATTGCGCAGGGAGAGAACAGGACTTCGCCTTGTTCCGCTGGCCTTGCGCCGAATAAAAAATGCCGGGCGCAAGGCCCGGCACTCTTGTCGCTTGTAGCTGAATTAGAGTTCAACCATCTCGCCAACGGCTTCCTTGGCCTTGGCTGCTTTGCGCTCCAGCTGGATCTCAGCAATCGCCGCGCTGACATGGGCATCGTTACGGACTTCCTTGCGCTTGGCCTTGTCGGCAGCCTTAAGCTTGGCAAGCACATCGTCGAAGTTCACCTCGCGTCCGGCCTTGGCGTTAGCCCGGACAAAGCCTTCAGCCAGAAGGTGAATTCCAGCTTCCAACTCGCCCGTGGGTTTCGACCAATTGCCTTCGCGCAAGTTGGCAATCCACATCTCAAGGGCTTCCCGTTCGCTGGAAATCCCCGACTTGTTTTCGCCGTTACGCACAGCATTCGTGACATTGCCGGCCAAGGTAAGCCCACCGAAAGCTGCAAGGCCCTTGACAACCTCGTCCGGCAACTCGTCAAACTGAATTGCCAGCGTGAAGTCATCGCTCAGGGACTTATACGAAAAGCCCTGCGCACCGATGTATTCGTCCTGCGGCTTTCCTTCGGCATCAAGCACTTCACGCTCGCTTGCCTTGGTCTTGGTTTTCTTGGCGGGAGTTGTTGCGTTCATGTTCATAGTCTCTCTAGAGTTCGCTAGGCACCATTGCCTAACGTAACTCTTATGCCTGTAAATTGTGGCGGAATTAAGGCCGACTTAGCCTTGGCCTAAATTTTCTGCGCTTAGTCTCCTGCCCCTGCGCTTGCGCCGCACCTGCCCGTACACACCCCCAGTTCGGCCCGCGGTGCTCATATCACATAGCCACTTCCGCTCGCTCACCAAATTTTGAAAACCCCGCGCTTTTGGGTTTTACTTGGAGCCAGTAGCGCAACAGGCTAAGCTCAATCAAGGCGCAACTAGCGTCAAAAGTCGAGAATTTAGATGACTGAGAACCAAGGACAAAGTCAGGACGAAACAGCGCTGAAGCTTGATGAGCTTCTGAGCGGGCTAGAACCTGGAGGTTTGCCGACTAACCGTGGCCCACGCGGTGAACTTGCGACTAATACTTATGGTCCAAAGCTCGTCAATACGCTTCGTCGACACAGCTATTGGTACGATGCACTGATTGATTGGATGATTTCTAACCCTGGCTCTTCCATGACGGCTATTGCGAAGGAGTTCAAAAAGAATCTTTCAACAATATCAATGATCGTTAACAGCGACATGTTCAAAGCCCGTTTCGAATTGCGGCGCAAAGAGCTGAATGAGCGCATGGCTGAAGAGATTGCAACAGAGACTTCAACAGTTGCTCTTTTGTCCTTGCGTGAAGTTAGCAAACGCCTGCGTGACAACCCGGCGGCAATTCCCATTGGCCAGCTTACTGAAATTTCCCATTCAACGCTTGACCGCCTCGGCTATGGACAAAAACCGTTGAATAACCAGCAGAACAACGTTGTGGTTAACGTAACTGTTCCTCAAAGTGTTCTGTCCGAAGCCCGCCAGTCCATGCGGGAGTTGCACTCTAAGAACTCCCTTGATGCTCAGCCTCATATGATTGAGCTAAACCCTGAAGGCTAACTTATGAATATCGTCTCTGAGTTGATTCTCCCAAGCCAGCTTGTCGCACCTGGAAATTTCCGCGCTGCTGGTCGGGTGCTTTCAGCTTATTATCTGAATGGGCCGCCCAAGTTTCCTAATCCCGGAACTACCTCAGGGGCTCAACGTATTGGCAAGCGCTACGAGGCGAAAATCTTCAAAGCTGCGAAAAAGCTTGACTTTGACACAATGCTGTTTGGACCTTGGGTTAGTTTCGTTTCAGCTAAGACCGACGCTCCGCGTTGCTGTCAGCCCGATATGGTTCTACTTGATGAAAAGCTCAAACGCGGAATTATCTTTGAGATCAAATATTCTCATACAAAGCTTGCTTATCATCAGCTCTATGAGCTTTACCTTCCGGTATTGCAAAAGCTCCATCCAGAGTTTAAATTCACCTTGGTTGAAATTACTAAAAGTTTCGACGCTATGGTTGCTTTTCCGTTGAAGAGCTTTCCTGTTTTCTATGATTTTGCAACTTGTCAAACTAAGATGCTTAACATTGAGCCAGAGTCGTTCGGAGTTCTTCAGTGGAAGATTTAAAGCAAATCACGCTTGAAGAAGCTGTTCGTCTTGGTGCAGTTGATGCCGAGCTGTTCAATAGAACGTTCTTTCCAAAGACGTTTCGTCAAGTTAGTCCTCCTATGCACAGAGAGATTGATCTGCTTTTGGACTCTCCGCAGCATCGTTTGGTCAATCTTCAGTGTTTCCGTGGCTCAGCTAAAACGACTAAACTTCGGTCTTTTTTAGCTCGTAGAGTAGCTTACAGAGTTACGCGAACTGCGTTGTTTATCGGCGGTTCTGAAACCGCAGCGGCGCGCTCAGTTCGTTGGCTGCGGGCGCAGGTTGAAAAGAACAAGCTTTTTTCACAAACTTTTGGCCTTGTTCCAGGTAACAAATGGACAGACACGGAACTTGAAATTCGTTCTACAATCGATGGAACTTCCAGCTATATCCTGGCTCTCGGTATCTTGTCGAATATTCGTGGTATTAACTTCGAGGACTTTCGTCCTGATCTTATTATCTGCGATGATCCTCTGACAGATGAAAATGTTCTGACTGAAGAAGGTCGTGAAAAAATCACTGATCTCTTGCTCGGAGCTGTTGCTGAGTCGCTCGCTCCGGCGACGGAAGAACCCAATGCAAAGTTGGCATTGCTTCAAACTCCGCTTCATGCGGAGGATGCTTCGATGAAAGCTTCTCAGACTACTATGTGGAAAACCGTCAGGTTTCCTTGCTGGACTAAAGAAACTGAAGAGCTTCTTGTCGAGGATCAAGTCTCTTCTTGGGAAGAGCGCTTTCCTACAGATGACCTACGCGAGAAGAAGCGCTCGTTCTACGCAATTGGTAAAGGTCATATCTTTGCACGTGAGTGGGAAGTTCGAATTACTTCTACGGCTTTAGCTGAGTTCTACATGCCACAGCTTCAGCGGTATAAAGAGCTGCCAAAAGCCCATATCACAAGTGTCTTGGCAATTGACCCAGTTCCACCGCCGAGCGACAAGCAGGTTAAGCGTAATCTTATAAACAAGGACTTTGAAGTTCTAAGCGTCTGGTCCCGCGTGGGCGGAAACTACTACCAGCGCACCTATGCGATGAGCCGAGGGCATAATCCAAATTGGACACTTGCTAAGGCATTTGAACTTGCTGAAATGTATAATGTTTCAAAGATCGTTGTTGAAACGGTCAACTACCAGGCTACTCTAAAGTGGCTTCTTGAAACTGAAATGCACCGGCGACACAAGTATTATCCGCTGCTGCCTGATAATGTCCCAGGCAATAAGTCCAAATACCAAAAGATTGTCGATACTTATAGCTCGTTGCTCCAGCACGGAAAACTTTTTGTACTTGACACCCATACGGATTTTATCAGTCAGATGACTGACTATCCTAAAGTTCCTCATGACGATCTACTAGACGCGGGGGCTATGGCACTACGCGCGCTTATTAATCCTCATTTAGAATTAACTGAAGGGGATTATACTGTGATTGACGAAAGCGACTATGCTCCACTTGAACCTCGAAGGGGTTGCCCGTAATGGCTACGATTAAGATTCCACATAAAGGTCAAGGGCATAAGATGCTGGTTGACCGAATTCAGCCTCGGATTAAGATGGCTGAAAAGGTAAATACTCAGCAGCACACTAAGTGGAAACGCGCTGAAGAGCGTATTCTTGCGTATGTCCCTGAGAGTGATGTTGACGCTCGGCGTCGAAACGCTCGAGATAATGGCAAGCCTCAGTATACTACGCTTCAGCTTCCATATACTTATGCGCTGGTTATGAGTGTTCATACGTATTTGACAAGTGTGTTCTTCGCAAGAACTCCGGTACATCAGTTTACTGGTCGCCACGGGGAGGGTGAACAATCCATTCAGGCACTTGAAGCCTTGATTGATTATCAGACGACTGTCGGCGGAGCACAGGGACCTTATTATATCTGGTTATATGATACTCTGAAATACGGTATCGGCATCACCGGTGAATATTGGGTCAGAGACGAAATTCAATATTCAACTATTCAAACTGATCAAGTTACAGGAAAGCAAGTTACTGAAACCCGCCGCGGTGTCGGCTACGAAGGGAACAAAGTTTACAATGTATCGCCTTTTGATTTCTTGCCTGATCCTAGAGTTCCTGTTGGGCAATTTCAGCAGGGTGAGTTTTGCGCAGCAAAGCGTCGTATTTCCTGGAACTCCATCATCAAGAGGAAAGCCCAAGGCTATTATACCAATATCGAGGAACTCAAGACATCAGTTGGAACGACTGAGCCGCAGACGGAGTCGCACTCGGCTCTGACTCGTCCCGGTTCAGATGCTGCTGATACCAGCAAGATCAATGGACACCCTTCATTGGTTGAGGTTTATGAGTTTTATATTGAATTGATTCCTTCTGAATGGGAACTAAGTAAAAGCGAGTTTCCTGAAAAGTGGGTCTTTACTGTAACTAAAGACTTCTCTGTTGTCATCGGGGCGGAACCGCTGGGGCTTCTTCATAACAAGTTCCCGTTCAACGTACTCGAATGTGAGATTGAAGCCTACGGTGCGTATAACCGTGGCGTGCCGGAGATCATTGAACCGCTTCAACACACAATGGATTGGTTGGTTAATTCACATTTCTACAATGTGCGAGCTGTGCTGAATAATCTTTTTGTTGCTGATCCTTCTCGTATTGTTATGAAGGATTTGGAGAACTCTGAAGCCGGTGGCGTTATCAGGTTAAAACCTGAAGCCTATGGACAAGACCTTAATTCGTTCTTCAAGCAAATTCCGGTTGCCGATGTTACACAAACTCATATCAATGATATCCAACTTGTTCAGGCTTTCGGTGAACGAGCACTTGGTGCTAACGATCAAATCATGGGGGCTCTCGCCGGGGGAGGAAGAAAGACTGCTACAGAGATTCGGACTTCTACGGGATTCGGGGTTAACCGACTCAAAACAATAACTGAATATATGAGTGCAACCGGGTTCTCTGAACACGCACAAAAACTTGTGTCGAACTCACAACAGTTCTACTCAGGTGAGAAAAAGTTTAAGATCGTTGGCTCTTTGATGACTGATGCAGGTGTTTCTTTCGTCAATGTTACTCCTGAAAGCATTATGGGCTTTTATGATGTCGTTCCAGTCGATGGTGTCTTGCCTGTTGATAGAATGGCTCAAGCAAATCTTTGGAAAGAAATTCTTCTTAATGTTGGACGAGTTCCGCAGATTGCTATGCAATATGATCTTTCAAAGATTTTTGCTTGGATGGCGAATATTGCTGGGTTGAAGAATATTTCTCAGTTCAAGGTTCAAATCTTGCCACCTGGGGCTGGTCCAGCTCCTGGGTCTATTCCGATTAATCCCGCCGCGATGGTCAATCCGAATATGCCACGGATGCCCTTGAGTAATTCGCAAAATACTGGCATAAGTGAGGTATGATCTCGATGGAATTATCCGACGATGATAAGGAGTTTCTAAGACGAAGGGAACTTTTCGAACCTATGCTAAAGACCGATGCTTGGAAAGAGTTTGAAAAAATTCTAATGTCTCAGGTTGAAGCGCATACACAGCAAATGCTTCTTCCTGCTGATACTTCTAGGGATGGACTTTCGCATAGTTTAGTCACTGAGTTCCGTAAAGGGGCGGTTTTTGGAATAACCACAGCCATTAAGACGCCTTATGCTACAATCAAGACAGCAGAAGAACTACTTCAAAACCGCCAAAACGTGAAGGAACCTGAATATGAACACTCAATCGTCCGCCCCGTCCAGCAGCCCGGCTTCGACAACATCAGCGGAGACGAGCTCCCCGAGTACGCCGTCGTCACCGACCTCGGTGGGGAATGAGTCAACTTCGACGTCAAGCCCTGGCTACGACAAGCTTTCTGGCGAAACCCAACATGATAACCCAATGTCATTTGAAGGGCTTGGCCTCGATACTAACGATTCACTTGAGACGACTGAAGTTACCCCGGAAAAGTCCGTTGTAGCTCAGACGGCTCAGACGCCGACTGCTCCGGCAGCACAGGCTCCTGTCGTACCTCCGGTTGCTCAGCAGCCTCAGGCACAGCCAGTAGCTCAGGCTACGGTGCAAGCCCAGCCGACTGAGGTAACTTCGCAGCCGCAGTCTCTGGAGAGCGTAATTCAGGCGTTTGCTACAAATGAAGCTGAAATGACTAATCAGCTTGCAGCAAACTTTGCTATTGACCCTGCGTTGGCCGAAGAACTGGAAACCAACTACGCTCAGGCTGTACCTAAGCTGCTTGCAAGTACATTCGTCAAGGCGGTTCATACCTCTTTGCAGTATATGCAGCAGTATGTTCCACAGATTGTGGAAAAGTCACAAGCTGAAGCTCGGGCTTACCAAGAGGCTGAAAAAGCTTTCTTCGGTCAGTTTCCCGATCTTAATGTTTCCAATCACGGCAATGATATTCAATCATTTGCTCGTGCGTTTGTCTCGCACAACCCCAAGATCACCCGTGATGAGTTGTTTACTTTAGTTGGTAATGCAGTTAGAGGGAAATACGGACTTACAAATCAGGTTCAAGCTAAACCTCCTGTGTCGCAAGCACAGCGTCCGTTTGCACCTGCTGGAAATTCAGCTCCGATTTCGCTGCCTGTTGCACAGACTGAAGTTTCGCCTTTCTGGGGTCTTGGGCAGGAACATGAAACTTAATCCAAGCTAAGGAATTATCAAAATGTCTGGCATTGCTGGTCTTCGTGGAACCGGAAACTGGGGGGCGGATGAGCGCCCGAAGGACTTCCGTGAGTCTATTCTGTTCTTTTCTCCCAATGGTACGGCTCCGATCTTCGGACTTACGTCAAAGGCGGGAAAGAAAACTGTTAATGACCCTGAATTCAGCTGGTGGAACGAATCTCAGGGTCTGGTTCGTCTCCAGGTTAACGGAGCTCTGGGCGTCGGTGACACAACTATTACGGTTGACTCACCGGACCCGACCGCTTCGACAATGACTGTTGCTTTTGGTACAGCAACGCATCTGAAGCCGGGTGATCTTCTGCTTGTTGAACCTTCGGCTGACAACGCCACGTTCAACCATGAGGTTGTTGTAGTTGAAGCTGTGATCTCTGATACGCAGTTTACGGTTAGCCGTGGTGCAGGTGGAACGTCTGCTGCAATTATTGCAGACAACTCGTATCTTCTGCTTATCGGTTCGGCGTATGCGGAAGGTACGTCTGCGCCGCAGGCAACGAGTCGCAACCCGGTTAAGTTTACCAACTATACGCAGATTTTCAAGGATGCGTATGAGTTGACTGGAACAGCTGATGCGACGAAAACTCGTACGGGTGACGCTTGGTCGAATGACAAGAAGCGCAAATCGTTTGACCATGCTCGTTCGATTGAGCTTTCTATTTTGTTTGGTCGTAAGTCTGAGACGACTGGACCGAATGGAAAGCCGCGTCGTACGATGGGCGGATTGCGTGAGTTTATTCCTACTTCGCGTACTACGGTGTTTGGTGCTGCGACCACGCCGGCGAGTTTCCTTGACGCTGTTAGCCCCATGTTTGACGTGGACACTGACGGTGGCGATACTCGTATCGCAATGTCTGGAAACCAAGCTGTGATGGAGCTGAACAAGATCTTCTCTGGCGCGACTAATGCTAAGATGGAACTTGGTTCAGTTGTTAAGGTCTATGGCCTTGACTTGCGTGAGATCATCTTGCCTCGTGGTCGACTGCTTCTTATGAGCCATCCGCTCATGAGTCAGCACGCAATCTACAAGAAGTCGATGTTCTGCATCGACTTTGCGTCGCTCAAGTATGTCGCACTCAAGGGTCGTGATACTAAGACCTTTGACGACGTGCAGACCAAAGACGAAGACGTTCGTCGTGGTTATATTCAGACTGAATGTTCGCTCTCGCTTGACCGCGGTGGTACGACCTGTGCGTATATCGGCAACATCTCGGCTACGTAAGCTTCAACGGAAGGATGAAAATCATGCGAAAGAACCTCGAAGACTCCAATATCAGTGGGTCAACACTGGTCAATGGAAATCGACTCGGCGTTAATAGTCAAGTTCTTGCGGGAACCTTGACCCTTGTCGCCGGCTCGCCTCAGATGCAGTCACTTGACTGCGGCGGTGCGGGTCGAACTGTTCTGCTTCCTGCGGAGGCGGACTCTAAAGGAATGTTCTTCTTTTTCAGCAACTGGTCTGACGCGGCCGAAACGCTGACTGTTAAGGAAGACTCCAACACTACGACGATTATCACAATTGCGCAGGCAAAAGGTGGAATTGTTTGGTGTGATGGTACTCAGTGGCGCGGAACTATTAGCGCCTAAGACGTGCAAGAACCGGGGTTGCATTTCTGAGTGCAACCCCGGATTTTCCAACTCAAACTTTAATTTGAGGCGCTCATGGACCGCAATACAGCTATAGCACGAGTTCAACGGGGCCTGGGTTTCAGAACAGATTTAGTTGAAGAGATTGCCTCTGCGATGCAGGAGCAACAGCGCTTGCTTGAGATGGGTAAGACTTTTCCTAAGTTTTTGCTCCAGGAAGATCAAACATTGAATTTGCTGACCGGCGATCCGAGCATAGCGTTTCCTGAAAGATTTCTTCAAGTTTCAGAAGAAGATGGTCTTTCTTATTTTGATGCCGATGGACGTAGGATTTCCATTCCACGTAGGCCGTTTGCTGAAGCTCAAGCAACTTATGAAACTTATGAGCCACAAGGACCTTTGGCTTATTCGTTGCGAGCAAATAGTTTTTACTTCTGGCCAGTTCCTGATCAAGATTATACGATTAGCTTGAGCTTCTATCAGGGAGCTGAGCTGCTTACGACAAACATTGAAAATGCTTGGCTTCTGCATAATCCTGATGTTTTGATTGCCGCCGCTGGAATTTCAATTGCAACTGATCTTAGAGATGCTTCAGCAGTTCAGCTGTTTACTGCACTGTACAATGCAGCAATGTTGAACCAAGTTAGCAAGATTGCTCAAGATGAAGTTAGCGATATGCCAATAGCGCTTGGAAGGAATACCTAAAATGGGACTTGAGACGGGCACATACGTTAGTGATCTTGATGCAGCTAATCCGGTTGGTGCAACAGACAAACGTCATCAAGGAGACAATCATCTACGGCTAATCAAGGGCGTTTTGAAGACGACATTTCCAAATGCGTCAAGACCGTTCAGATTTCCAAGCTTGTTAGCTAAGACAGCTAATTATGTAATTCTTTCGTCTGACGCAAATGCGTTAATCTTGTGTGATACGTCTGGCGGAGCGATGTCCTTGACTTTGCCTGCGTTGGCTTCTGGTGACGCTGGATATGAAATTCGTGCAAGTAAGTCAACCACGGATACAAATGCTGTTACTGTAGTCGGTACGATCAACGGTGAAACCAACATGACGATAAGTAATCGTTATGAAGTTCTAACCTTGTTCTGGACTGGCGCAGCTTGGCTTGGAATTGTTGATGATCTGGGCTTCAGGGTTGCACTAGTTACTAACAATTTGACTGTTACCGAAGATTACCTTGACGGTGTTATTTTGTCTACTCCAACTGGAGCGGATAAGACATTGACACTTCCGGCAATTGCGAACTATCGAGGCCGCACGTTAACCGTACATCATACTGGTGCTACGTACAAGACAACTTTGGACGGAAGTGGCGCTGAGACAATCAATGGGGCAGCTACGTTAGACCTGACTGCGACTAACATGGTCGTTACGCTTATGGCTGCGACAACTGGTTGGATTGTTATCTCGCAAATAGGAGCAGCAACGTCCAGCGCTTCTGCGGCTGATGTTATAACTGCGACAGACTCAAGTAAGCTTGTTGTTCCAGTGAGTCTTGCTCCGTTAACGCTTCAAGGAACTAATATCGCCAGTGCTGGAACAATCACAATTCCAGACACCGGAAATTATTTTCATGTGACTGGAACTACTACAATCACTGACATTGACTTCACGACTACAGTTGCTGGTAGAGAAGTTACTCTGGTTTTTGATGCAAAGTTGACTTTAACTCATCATGCCACGAATTTGATACTCCCCACCGCAAATGATATTACTACTTTTCCGGGTGATGCGATAACAATTCGATCTGAGGGTGGTGATATTGTTCGAGTTTTGAGTTATCTCTGCGCTGACGGCGGGTCTTTGAAAAACTCGACGTATCTTGGTAGCGTTTCAACAAATACCGGAACTGGTTCAGTAACTTTAGCTAGTCTGGATTTAACTCGCTACTCTTGGCTTTCTATGATTGTTGCTGGAACGTCATTCTCTTATGGCAACATTCGACTTAAACTCGGTAACAACTCAGGTGATGCAGTTAACATCACTCGAGCTATGCCTTCGGCTGGTTCTGCATTAGCTGGTGTTGAGCGCATTAGCCTCGATTACGCTACGCATTGTTTCTGTGGAATGGACAGTGCAATTACTTCATTGGTCTGGAGTGGAAATAACTGTCCATTGACTAGAAGCAGTACTCAGCTTTATTTCGAAGCTGAGCCTGGTGCAACACTTGACGGTGGTGTAATTTATATCTATGGGGAACCCTAGTGACAAGACGTGCTTCAGGTACAGCTAGCGGGCTTGACGAAGTCTCTGCTGCTATTGGTGGATTGCGCGCAGGACAAACTGCACAAGGACAGTTTTTAGCTGATTTGCGCACAGAGCAAAAAGACCATGGGCAAAAACTTCATGAGATTGCCGAAACTCTGTCCTTGATTAAAAGTTCTTTGCCGGATTTGCCACCTAGTAAAACGTGTATTTTGAAACATCAAGAATTTGACGCAAAACTCACTGATATGGATAAACGAGTTACATGGCTTTCGGCGAAGGTTTCTGCTGTAGTTGCCGCGATTATGGCTGGACTTAAAATGAGTGCTGCTAAATTTGGAGTTGACCTATGAACAGAAAACACACGTTGGCAATTGTCGTTCATACTACTGCGACTAGGCCAGTACAACCACTGACAATGCAAATTCTTCGTTCTTGGCACAAGGCTAGAGGCTTCAACGATGTTGGCTATCATCGAGTTATCTTTCGCAACGGAACTATTGAACAGGGACGCAAAGACAATATAGTTGGTTCTGGAGTTCAAGGTTGGAACGATCGAACTTATCATATTTCGCTCGAAGGTGGACTGAATAACAAGACGGCAAAACCGGAGAATAATTATACGGATGAGCAGTTTGAACTTCTTGAAGAAGACTTGAAACGTGCTATTAAGCTTTATCCTGACGCTGTGATTTTGGGGCATCGAGATCTTTCTCCGGATAAGGATAATGACGGAACAGTCGAAGCTTTTGAATGGCTTAAGGCTTGTCCGTGTTTTGACGCTGGAGCTTGGGCAAAAAGCCGCAATTTGCCTGGAGGTAAACTTTTCCGCGGTAAACTGGTGAAACTCTAGGAGTTGAAGATGAAATTTAATCTTGAAGCAGCAAAAGCCTATGTCGGCGGTCTGATGGCCACGGCGGCGCCACATGTCAGTGGTTTCCTTGTTGGATTGTTTGAGTCTGCCACAGGGATTGACTTGCCGGCAAATGTTGAAGGAATTATCTTGACTGGTGTGGCGTTCGTACTTGGATACATTGGCGTCTATGTTACGCCGAATGCTAAGCCGAAGGTTTAACAAAATGTTCTCTTGGGCGAAAGTCTTAGCTGGAGCTATCAAGTTTCTGAATGCTTTGATTGATTACGTAAAGGCAAAAGAGCTTATCGCCCAAGGGAAACTTCAAGAGAAGGCTGAGCGTGATGCAGAAGAACTTAAGCGTGTTACTGAAGCCAGTCGTGCTCGTGATGATCTTAGGGTTAACGACGGGATGCAGCCTGAAGATCTTTCAAGACTTCCGGGAAAAGACCCCTTCGACCGCGACAACCAATAAGGTTCCTGCTGTCTGCTATACAGCATGGAAGAAGATTTCGTATTCTGGGACGAAAGACACAAAAGAAACGATTTTGGAAATTCGCCAGAACAACGCAGCGTTTGACGCCTATTGTAAGGTTAACTAACATGGCTGAGTTTGAGATTGATTTGAATGAACTTGGTACACCTGGCGTTATTGCTGATATCAAGGGTTACATGCTTCCGCCGGAGGCTTGGACTTTTGGTCATAACGTTCGAGCTGAAGATCGTTCAATGGTTAGCCTTAGTGGCCAATCCCAGGTTTTTGGAACTCCGGGAACTGCTCCGCATTTCATGGTGCCGATTAAGACTGCTCTTGCAACGTACTGGCTTTATACCTCGTTGACCAAAGCTTACGTCTACGATGGTGCAGTTCATACTGATATTACTCGAACTTCTGGTGGTGATTATACTGCTGGTGAAACTCGAGATTGGAATGGGACTATCATCGGCGGTGTTCCTGTTTTAAACAACGGTAGTGATGTTCCGCAGTATTGGTCAGATTTGAGTCCTTTGTCGGCACTTCAGCCAATTCCGAATTGGCCGTCGGGTTATAAAGCTAGAGTAATTCGTGCGTTTGACCAGCAACTTATTGCTTTCGGGTTGACAAAGTCTGGCGTTCCATATGACCATAGTTATTTGTTCTCGCATAGTGCTGATCCGGGAAGTTTGCCAACCTCTTGGGACATAACTGATGCAATGAAAGATACAGGTGAAAATGCATTTCCAGACGTTGACAGCGGTATTATTCTAGATGCTATGATGATGCGTGGTGCGATGTACGTCGGAAAGGAAAACGGCATTTATCGATTGCTGCGTGTCGGTGGCAGGTTTATTTTCGATGCGAAGACCTATCTTGAAACCTTCGGTGTTCTATCAACTCGGTGTATGACTAACATTGGTCGCCTCGGTCAGCAGTCACTTTGGGGTCAGGATGATATTATTATTCACAACGGAGCTTCGCAAGAGTCAATTCTTGATAAGAAGTGGCGTCGGACTTTGTTCAATCGAATTGATGGTACGCATATAAAGAACTGTTTCTCGTTTGACAATTCGTTTAAGAACGAACTTTGGTTCTGCTATCCAACAATAGGGAATGAAACTCCTGATCAAGCTCTGATATGGAATTACAAAGATGGTTCGTTGACGACGACTGATATTAATTTCGTCAACGTAGCTTCAGGCTTTGTTGCAAATGATGATTTAGCTTGGGATGATGAAACCTCTATTGGCTGGGACGATGAAACCCAAGAAACCTGGGACGTTGGTTCAACTCGACAGTTTGTTGCAGCTCAAGCTGCTGATACGAGATTCTCTGCTTTGGATGTGACTAATGCCAGAAACGGTGCAGCGTATACTTGTACATTGCAAAGAACTGGTCTTGCTTTGCTTGGCAGGAAACGCACTGGTGAATGGATTGTTGATCATCGGTATAAGAAGCTGTTCAGCCGAGCGTGGCTTAAGTTAATTGGCGGACCTGTGACAGTTCGTTTCGGCGCGCAAGACCTTGTTGACGGTCCAGTTACATGGACTAATGCCAAAACTTTTAATCCGGCAACTGATATGTTTGTTGATATTGGACCTATTTCTGGGCGAGCTATGGCTATTGAAATTTCGTCAACTGATGCAGTTAGTTGGAGACTCGACGGATACAAGATTGAATATTCTAAGCTTGGAGAGTTCTAGTGGAATATACTCCTCGTCCATTTGCCCTTGTCGCAGGTTTGCGTAGTTATAGTCCTGAGCTTCAGGCTATTATTAACTATGTTGAAGAGGAGCTAAAGGCTCTTTCAAGGGCTTTAGTTGAAACTACTGTTTTGGAGTCACGAACTATTTCTGTAGAGCCAAAACGTCCTCGAGAAGGAATGATCGTAGTTGCCGATGGAGTTGATTGGAACCCAGGTTTTGGCGGCGGAGCTTATGCTTATTTCAATAATAGTTGGGTTTACCTCAGTGGCAATGTTTCTGAAAGTTTACTTGGGTCGTCTACTTTAGATGTTCTTCCGCATGATTTGCGCGAGCATACGACGTTGATAGTTTCCTTGGTCGACGATAGATTTGTGTCGTTCGCTGAGGGAGAGATTGCTTTCAGCGATAATATCTCAGCATATTCTGGAGTTACGATAACTAATTCCACTGGCGGAAAGTACACTACACGAAAGAGGTTGCTAGTTGACTCATCAGTTAATGCTTTGCGGTTAACTCATGACGGTGACGGGCAGCCTTTGGGGGCGCTAATTGAAGATACTGCGACAAATCTTTTGCTGTACTCTGAACAAATAGATGTTGCAACTTGGGCTAAAGTTAGTGGAATTTCTGTATCTGCGAATGCTACTATAGCACCAGATGGAACAACAACTGTTGAGAAATTAACGCCAGCAACTGCTGTTGCGTTGTCGTCGCAGTATGTTAGTCAAAATGTGTCCAAGGCTGCATCAGCTCTTTATTTTACTTTTAGCGTCTTTGCGAAAAAAGCAGAGTTTGACAGAGTAAGAGTTCTGTTCAACGATAATGCAAATTCTGCTAATACTGTTGGTGTTGTTGTTAGTCTAGAAGATGGAAGTATTGTTTCTGCCGCGGGTACTTCAGGGACTTTTACTAATCCTTCATCGACTGTAGTAGACGCTGGAAATGGATGGTGGAGAATTTCGGTTTCAGCGTTGACTGCTGTTGAAACAGTGATACGAAACCGTTGTTATATTTATGACAGCACAGCGACTAACGGTGATGGTACGTCTGGTGCTTATATCTGGGGAATGCAGGCTGAGTTAGCAAGAGCTCCAAGTAGCTATATTGAAACAACTACTGCACAAGTATCCCGCAGTGCGGATGTATTGTCGTTGCCAGTAGCGAACTTTACGTCGGATGAAATTACTATAGCTGGTGAGTTCGTAGCGCCTTGGAAAGATGAAGTTGCTCGAACTGTGTTTTGCTTGAAGAATGGAACAGATAGTCTTCAAATGGACTTTGCTGTTGGATCATCTGTTCCAGCAATTGCGTTTACTGTAGCTGGAACAGAGCAATTTGGTGGTAGTGCTGTTCAGTTAAATCCGGGTGAAACCTATAAGTTTTATGTTGCTGCATCTAAAGCAGAAAGAAAACTTTCTTGGAAGTTTACCGGACTAGCTGCGGGGAGTGTTGGCCCGACTTCGCCTTTGACTGAAACTGCCGGTTTTACCCCAACATCTGTTGATATCGGCAATGTTGCCGGGGCGGATCAGCTTAGGTCAACGATTAGTTCGTTTTCAATCGTAGATCGTGCTTGGACAAATGCGGAAGGCTTAAGTTTTACTGATGGCGTAGACCATACGCATCAAGACCTTAACGATACCATAGCGTATAATGGTGCTTCAGGTAGGAATTACACTAATTCGTACAACACAACAACCTTGACTACTCTGACTGGTGTAGCCAATCGAATGGAAATCGCTCCATGGGTGGCTCCGATTGATTTAACAATCACTACTGTTGGTCTGCTATGCACTACTGCCGTTGCTGGAGCTCTTGGAAAAGTTGTCTGCTATGATAGTGACTCTGATGGAAGACCAAATAACTTGTTGTTTGAGACCGGAACTTTAGACTTTTCCACAACTGGTTATAAAACTGTTTCACAGTCGTATAATTTTGAAAAAGGTAAATGCTATTGGCTTGGTATTCGTCACTCAGCTACGGCTGCTTTGAATGCGCATCAGAGCTATACTTCACCCGGTCTTCCATACCCTGCAACTCCAACAACGTCTGCGGTAAAGTTGCTTCGTAGGTCACTTGCTTTTGCTACTGCTGCTCCGTCTAGCTGGGGGTGGCTTGCGACAGAGGAAACTGCTGCTTCTGTAATTGCTGTATTTCTAACAAAAGCTTAGTGGTCTTTGGCATAAAAGCCACGGTAATTAAGTTAGTAGACTTACATGAACAAATAACGTATTGTGTTGCTAGGAGTTCTATCAGATGCTTCCAAAAATTGACGGTAAAACTTTTAGCTTCAAGTACAATGATGAGAAGCATATCATTGCTGTGATACCGCCGTTGGCGATGGATCAACATTGGCCAAGTGTCAAAGCTGAAATGGAGAAAGAACCTGAACTTTGGAACAAAGCCCATACGTTTGAGTCAATTCATGAGCATCTCTTCAATGGAGAAATTGCTCTTTGGGCGATCTGGGACAAAAACGGCGTGAATAAGATGTTCTTCTTTACTGTGATGGAAGAATATCCTGCAATTAAGCTGGTTAAGTTGGTTTGGGCGTCTGGTCGAAAGCTTTCTGATTATATCCACATGGCTCTCACAGCTGTTGATGACTATGCTAAACAGCATAACTGTGAAGGGGCAATTATCGAGGGGCGTGAAGGCTGGGGACCTATCCTTGCTCCGTTTGGCTATTCGCGGCTTCAGACAAGCTTCTTTAAAAAAGTTACCTCCATAAGGGTTCACTAAGATGAGCGGTATTTTCAAGCCAAGTTCGAACGCAACTACAACAACGAGTTCGATTAGTCTAGCTCCAGAGCAACAAGCACTTTTAACTAGTGCTGTTCCGTATGTTTCCAAGTTTGCAACTGATGGAATTAAACTTCCTCCAGGAAGTCAGCTCGCGGGGTTCAATCAAACTCAACAGCAGGCTCAACAACAGGTTCTTAACAATGCACCTAAGCAGCAAGCTGGCGCAGAACAGGGACTTGGAGCGTCGAATTGGCTTTTGAGTGGTGCTGCGCTAGACCCGAATTCAAATCCTGCCTTGCGTGGAACTATCGATGCTGCAACTAGGCCGCTGTTTGAAAATCTAAGTCAAGTTATTCTACCGCAAGTTCGTGGCGAAGCTATGGCAAGTGGTAATTTTGGTTCATCTCGTCAAGGTATTGCTGAAGGTCTTGCTGCACAGGGTACACAACGAGCTGCATCTGATGCTGCGTCGAACATTGCATTCCAAGGTTATAACTCTGGCCTTGATTCGATGAACCGTGCGCTTGGTTCGTTGCCGAGTACTCTTGACTCACTTAATACTAGTGCGCTCGGTATTGGTGCAGTTGGCGACATTAATCAACAGCAGCAGCAAGCTACGCTTGACGAAGCTGCTGCCAAGTATTATCAGCAACAGCTGCTTCCGCTGGAGATTGGCAAAGAATTGGTTAACTTGGTCGGAGCTATTCCTAGTGCAGGTGCTACGAATACTGCGATTACTCCGGGAAATAGCTTGTTTACGAACTTGCTTGGCGCCGGTATGACTGCGGCTGGACTTGGTTGGAGCCCATTTAGTTAAGGACTAAACTCATGACAATGATTAATAAAGCTGTAGGTGCGATGCCTGGAACTCCTGGTATAGGAGCTGGTGCTGCCATGGGTGATTGGTTGTTAAAACTCTGGGCTCCATATGCTGCTGAACAGGGACTTGATCCGCCGGAAGAGAAACCCTCTGAGGATAGTTCTGCTCCTGTTGCTGAAGCACAGCCAGTTCCAATGCCAGAGCTACCTCCACAAAGTGGCATGACCTTTAACGGCATGGTGCCGGTTCCGCAAGAACCGCAGCGTGTTTTTCCGCCAGAGGTTTCCGGTATGACATTTAATGGAAACTTGCCACAGCCGAAAGAGGTTTCACCTCAGGAAGAAGCTGTTGCGTCAAGTGCAGCAGAAAACGCACTTGGAAAGACACTCTCTGGTATTCAGGTGATGCAGCCACGAGGAGCTGACTCACCTGGAGCTCCTGGGGTTCCAGGAACTCGTGCGGTTGATGCTAATGTTTCTGCAATTATTCAAGCTTTGATGCGTACTGGAGCACCGAAGCAACTCAGTACAACTCTTCGCTAAGGAGATCATAAAAATGCCTGCACCTCCGAGTTCAGCAACTAAAGCCGCAAACAACGCTGCAATTGCCAAAGCAAAAAGTTCGAGCACGCCAAATGCTGCCGCTGCGGCGGCGTCGAAAGCTTTGGCTAACCGTCAAACGCAGGCAACGAAAACTACTTCGGCTCCCGGAAAAACGGATCGTGAAACGACTAAGGCTTCGACTACTTCGGCTGCTGGTAAAACTGATCGTGAGACGACTAAGTCGCCTAGCATGGGAGCAAGTCTTGGCGGTTTCTCGGGCGGTGCAAAGCAAGTCGCAGAGCGCTCTACTGCTAATCGCAGCTTGACTGAAAAACTGAACCAGCTCACGAAGTCAGCTCCCGGAAAAACTGACCGTGAACCTGTGAGGCTCAGCTCAAGTGGAACAGGCAAAACTGATTTTCAGGGTCCGTCGCTTACTCGTAGTTTAGCACAAACTGCTTCGCCACAGGCTACGCGTGAGCCGAGTCCGATGGAAACGCTTCGAGCGTTGACTGCGCCGTCGCGTCCGAGTTTGAGTCAGCTTGTAGCTGATAAAGCTCCAGGTCCTCGCAGCAATGAAGGCATTGCCGATCTTCGTAAGATCATGCAATACGGAGAAATTCAAACTTCTCCGTCGCTGATGAATGCTGTCAATGGTGGAACTCCATTCAGCAGCTTGCCAGGACTTAATCGTCAGCCAACTGTTGCGTCTGGAAAAACCGATATGCTTCCGCAAGGTGGCTCGACTACAGTTGCTCGTCCGGTTCAGACTATGCCGAACCGTCAGCAGGCTATTGCTGCGATCGCCGGTGACAAGAGTGCAACAAGGCCGGTTATTAGCCCGGTTAGAGTTGCAGATGTTCCAGCTATTCCGCAGGTTACTCCTCGGAATACGACAGTTCTTTCTGGACCAAACGGGCAGGCCCCGAAAAGTATTCTTGCAGGGTTGAAGCCGCAGCAAGCAGTGGCACAGGGTGCAAGTCCTGCAACGACTAACTTTATGAAACTGCAAAGTGATTTGCAGAAACTTACTGGTAGTCGACTTGCCGGTATGGATAACCTTATTAATCCTGCTGGGTATAGTCCGATTTCTGGTCCGGAAACTATGCCAGACCCACAGGAACCTCAAGGTACCCCAAGTCCTGCAAATGGACCTGGAATTAATCCCACGCAATCGCCAATGGCTGGTCAAGGACAGAGCTGGTTCCAAAGTGGTCAATCTGATATGCGAGTATCAGAGGACCCTGTCGTGGCAAAGCAACTCGCACAGTTTAATGAAACTTTTGGGTCAAGGTTCCGTTCAACTGGTGAGACTCAGACTTCATCTACTGAAACGCAGCCAATGTATGACCGCAATATGCCGAGTATTCCGAAACCAGTTCAAAATATGGTTCAGCGTGGAACACAAGTTGGTGAAGCTGTAAGCAGTACGCTTCGGCCAATTCTTGATCCGATTGACAGGGCGCTTGGCGGTAGTGGCAACGCAGCGGCGGCGAATTATGGGGCTCAACAGGCAGAAACTCGTGCGAATGAGACCCAAGCTACGAAAGAAAACCAAGTTGCTGCTTCGCAGATTGGAATTGACATCTGGAGGATGTTACCAAAGAATAGCTCAACTCAAATGACTCCTGCGGAGGTTGGAATTTTCAATACGCTTTCAACAACACAGCAGAGTTTGCTAACTCAATACATGAACTCCGGTATGACCTTTGCGCAAGCTTATGCTAAGCTGACTGCGGTTAATCCAACTCCAGGAAATCCTCCTGTGTGGAACCAACCTCAGTTTGATCCTACGCCACTGGCTAATATGACTGGGGCTCCTGTGCAGGTTGTAACTGCTCTGACGCCAATTATGCAAGCTATTCGTGATCGCATCTACGGGTAAAGAAAATGGACATTTCAGACATCACACAGTTTGTAGACAAAAAAGCTCGTTTCAATGAACGCAAGCAAAAGTGGGACGCTTGGATGCAAAAGCCTGAAAACAGGGCTATGCTCTTGCAGACTGGTGTTTCGCTGTTGCAGGGACCTGTGAATGGCCAAGGTCAGTTCAGCCAGTTTGGAACAGCGATTGGTCAAGGTGTCGCCGCTCGTGATAGGGTTATCCAAGGTGAACGTGACGCAGCGAAAGATAGGCAAGTTCTAGCCATGCAAAACGAAGAGCTTGCTTCGCGTCGGCAGCGGACAGCTTTGGATAAAGAAGAACTAGCTATTCGCAAAAGTGAAGCTTCTCAGCGGCGGCTAGATAGCGAGGCTAATCGTGACTATAAGTCAAAAATGGGACTCAGTTCTGTGCTGCGCGCGCAAAAAGCCACTGGCCGCAAGCCTAAGTCGTTGGACGAAGCTTGGATGGAACGCAGCGGGGAGCTGATTGCTCAGGCAGAAGCACTTGGTAGCCCGTTGACTGATGAAGCTCTGGATGCAGCTAAGCAAAAGTTCTTCCGTACAAACGCGAGTGCTGCGGCCTCTCCGATGGATGCTCCAATTGATGATGTTCCGATGGATATTGAAGGACAACCTTCTGGTGCAGCTGAAGGTACAATCATTGAGTCAGAAGACGGTCTTAGCTCGTATGTTTCTAAAGGTGGCAAATGGACTCGAATGTAGTAGTTCCTAAAGGTTTTAAGCTAAAGACTCAGGTCGAGCCTCAACCGAAAACAGACATTCCAGCAGGCTTTAAAATTAAGCCTGCCTTGGAGATTCCTAAAGGCTTTAAGCTTAAACCAATGGTTCAACCTGAACCTGTAGTTGAAGGCAAGCCGAGCACTGTGCAGCCTGCGAATAACTCTGAGTTGGCGGACTCTAGTTCTTCGAGTGTGGCTCCTGCTGCTCGGCTTGCCGCCGTTGAAGATGCTGCAATGAAAATTCCAGTAGTTGGTCCGTTGGTTAAGGCAAGCGTTGCACCAACTCGCATTGCAATGCAGTACGGTTCAGAGTTTATGAAAGAAGATACTCCTGAATTGGCAAAAAGCCGAGAAGCAATTCGCATAGCTGGAAAACTTCCAGACGAGTCTACTGCTGGACAGGACCTCAAAGCTGGTATTCAGGCAATGACAGGTTCAACTGGGCGTGATTTGCTTGAAGGACACAAGAGCTATAAGTATCTTTCAAGCTTGTCGAAAGATAAATCTTATGGTCCCGAATGGGTTCAGTTCATGGACCAGCGGCGGAGGAATGCTGCAAAGTCAATTGCTGATAAAGCTAAATTGCCAGAGATTCCAGTTAATCCGGTTGTTGCTGAAATTGCTCGTCAGACAAAGGACAAGGATTTTATCGAAAGTTCAAAGCTGTATGGAACAGCTTTGGCTACCGCACCGTATGAGGTAATGCGAACTGTTACGTTGCGTAGTTTACCGCAAAGTTGGAAGCCTATTCTTGGGTCTGTTCTTGGTGCTGCTGCTGGTAGTGTAGTAGCTCCTGGGCCTGGCAGCGTTGCTGGTGGTGCGGTCGGCGGCGCAGCTGGTAGCTATGTCACAGAATACGATGCAAGAATCATTGATGGTATTACTCGTTATGGCGGAGATATTCGTAATGAAAAGAGTATTCTAGATACTTTAGACAAATACGGAGACAGGATTGAGAAAGAGGCCTCACGAGAGGCTGCTGTCATTGCTGTAACTGACATGATCGCAGGTGGCGCAGCGGCAAAAATCGCAACTCTGCCGCTGCGTGGCGTAGCAGGAACAGCTGTTAAGATTGGTCTTGGGTCAGCGTCTGATGCAGGGCTAAGCGCGGCAGGTGAAGCTGGTGCTCAAGTTGTAACTCGTGGTAAGGTCGCTGATTGGGATTCAGTTTTTCAGGAAGCTCTTGGCTCCGTTGGTAGCGGCGCGTTCATGGAAGCAGGAATGGTTGGCGTTGAGAAACTAATGCAAACTGTTCAGTTAGGAAAAAAGGTTGATGAAGAAACCTTGCTTAAGGCTTGGAAGGAAAGCTTACCTGAAGAACCAGTTAGTTCGTTTACTGAGAGTTTGAACTCTGGACGAACCTATTATGGGTTTATCAAAGACGGAGAAACCCAAACTGTCGTTAGTGATTATGACTCAGCTGAGAAAGTTATGGGTCAAAATGATGTTCGGACTGGCAGGCTTATTGCTGTTAGGGAAGAAGAAACTGTTGAAAGCTCTGAGCTTGATCTCGAAGTTGCAACAGCAGTTGACAACTACGTACTGGCTGTAGTTGACGCGAAGCAAACTAAAATTGAGAGCACAGCCTTTAAAGCTAGGGGAGACCTACTTGACAGTATTCGTAAAAGTATAAAATATCCTATTTTTAACTCGCCAGAAGGCAGGTCGGTTTTAGATGCAATTGAAACAGTTGCGAAAGCTGTACAGTCTGATGCTCCAGAAACAGTTGCTGCTAGTGCTCAAATGCTTAAGAGTGTGCTTCAGCCGCTTCTTCCGCCTGTGAGAATCTACAAAGGTGACGGTTTTGGTCAGAGAATTCTTCCTCGACTGGACAATGATCTTTTGCTTGGAGATTATGTTTATGATTTGGATGAGCTGCAGCTCACAGCGAAACGCAAAGGTGGAATACTTGTTCCTGATGCTCCATTGCCACGACTTAGCAGCACTCCGGAGATTGCAACACTAGTTGATGCAACGTTTGAGTTTGAGTCAGATAGAGTCAAAGCGGATTTCTTGCATTATGGAGTTTTTACCAGAGCTGATCTCATGGCTCAAGGCAAAGTTAAATGGAAAGGTCGAGCTGATCCTCGTTTCTTTGGTGAAGGTGAAAAATCAGTCGATGATTTGATTTATGTTAAGCCTGCAAATGAAGAGTTTTCTGGAATTGCAGAAACAGCTAGAATTTCTCAGGATGAAATGCTCAATGCCCGCCGCGCAAACGGAAGGACTGAGGTTTTCCCGTCGTCAATTATGCGCAATCCTGGGTTTTCTAAAGAATATGACAAGCCTATTCAAGAATGGCTGATTAAGTCTGGCTTTGCTACGAATCGGAAAAAGGTACTTCACGTTGCTCCCAGCGTAGTTAAAACACAGTCTGTGAATATTTTAAATTCATGGTTGAAAAAATTTCCACTTAATCGGAATATTATGTTTATTGAAGTACCTGTAGAAAATTCAGGTGTGCCAACTTTAACAGGTGATGGTTTAATCTCCTATATTCGATCAAGCTATCCTGGAATTCCAGAGACACTCTTGATGACAATCTTGGATGGGTTTAAGCAAGTTATGACTTACCCCGGCGTAGGTGCTTATGCGCATTCAGTCTCTGGTGATTTTAGCTTGCTTGTAGTAAAGCAACTGCCGCAAAACTCTGACACACTTGCATCTGAGCTTAATTTGGAAATCTTGTCTCATGAGTTTGGTCATATTGTTTCAGCTGATATGTTGTTCTCCGCGCCGCTTGATACGCTTTTGGAAATTCGTGCAGCACACCGTCGAATGAGAGAAGCTTTCGATAGGAGGTCTTCTATTGATCCTTCATTTGAGACAAAAGTCAAAACAATTTTTAACCAAAATCCAGAGACTCAAGTTCCAAATCAACCTTATAGATATGTAAAGTCCTTTGAAGAGTGGTGGGCACATCAGTTCTCACGTTGGATGTTGAGTAACCCTGTCGGACTTGGGCCGATTGCGCAGCTTGAGCGTGCAACTGGTCGAAAAATTCTTGAGATTTTGAAAGAAGCAAAACTAAATAAGAAGGATTTTCGAGCTGAGCCAGAAGTTGAAAAGTTCCTAGCATCTGTTAAAAACCGCTCGGCGAGTCTTGGCTATGCAGACGTGCTTATGGATTTTGTTGACAAACAAACTCTAGAAGCCAATGCAAAACCTTTTGGGGATTCACCGGAAGAAGCAGTTCCTGCGTATGAAAATCTTACAGCTGGAACTCGTGCTATTTTGCGTAAAACCATTCAGGCAAATAGCTTGTTTAGTAGTCCTGTTCCGAAGCAGGCTAAAAAGAATGCTGCTGCGGCAGTATCTTTGATCGATCGCTTTGGCTGGATTTACAAGTGGGCAGCAAATCTTCGTCAATTGAGCGAAGCTAATCCGCATATTGCTGAATTGCAAATTGCTCGTGAGTTGTTTGGTCAAGTGAAAATTGACACAGCAAAGATTCATGTTTCTGCTGATGCAACTTTGCAGAAATGGCGGCAGCTTGGGTCTAAGCGAGCAAAAGCTTTGAGTCAGTTTGTGTTTGAATTGGACCAAATGACTTATCGTACAGCAGATGAAGTTGAAAGTGGAGTTATTCGTTGGCCGACAAAAGATGAATTTTTCAAAATGGCGATAGAATTGAAGCTTGATCAAGAGACGCTTCAGGTCTATGGTGAAGTCAGGGATTTCTTCTTGAATTCTGTTCGACGTTTGGAAGAACTTCGTCTGTTTGACGCAGCACGGATTGTTGATCCTGAAATTCGCGAAGCTGCGATTAAATCAGCTAAAGCAGATAGTGTTCAGTTGATTAAGAAACCCTATTTTCCACAAACTCGTTTCGGTACGTATAGCTTGACTGTTCGTAAAGCTGACGGAACTATGGAAGGGTTCTGGTTGTTTGAAACTGCTCGTGAAGCTAAGCAAGTTGCTGAGGCTATGAAGCAGAATGAATATCCTGACTCAGAATATAAAATGGTTCTGTCGACTCTTCCAGAGGAAGTTGCTCCTTTTGTAGGAATGAGCCCGTGGATGCTGGATAAGATGCGAGAACTTCCAGGGCTTAAGTCTGATCAGCTAGACTGGATTGATCAGCTCAGGTATCAAATGGCGCCGAGTAGGTCATTCGTCAAGCATATGATGCGGAGAAAGAATATCATTGGCGCGAGTCAAGAAGGGATGCGCGTCTTTGCGAATTATGCGTTCCATCATGGGCGGAACTACGGACGAACGAAGTACGCTTCTTCGTTCAGGGACATTATTGCATCTTTGAGAAAATCACTTCCTGCTGGTTATCAACCTACGGAAATCTCGAAGCGCAATGCTATGGCAGACATGGTTCAGCATCAGGTCAATGAGCTGATGAACCCAAGTCGTGATTGGGCAATGTTGAGGTCCTTCAATGCAATATGGCATTTGGGATTCAATGTAAAAAGCGCAGTGGTCAACTCAACTCAAATCTTTGTAACATCGGCTTTCTTAGGTGCAAAGTTCGGCGGAGTAAAAGCTGAAGCTGCCTTGCTTAGTGCATCGACGAAGCTTAGTTCGTATTATCGTAAGGGTTCTTTGGAAATTCTTGGACAAACTGACGGTGAGTTCCGCGCAATTGACAGGGCTATCAAAGATGGTCATATTGATGAATCCATGGCGGCAGAGCTGGCAGCCGTAGCTATTGGCGGCGGTGTTGGTCAGCGTCTGGGTAAGTCGCTGTTTGGAGACAAGTTCACGACGAGCTATATTAACTTTACTGAAAAAGCCATGTGGATGCAACGCATGACGGATCAGTGGCAGCGGCGGCTTACATTCCGTGCGGCGTGGAAGCTGGCAATGGAGAATCCAAATAACAAGTGGCTTCAGTCACTGAAGAGCAAACATGCTATGCAGTTTGAAATTCTTCAGAAGGAGTCTTGGACTGAACGTGAGGCTCTGGCCTATCTCGCAGGGCTTGACGCAAGCGTACAAAGCCAAGGCACATATGATCGTCAGTCAAGACCCAGGTATATGCAAGGACGTAAAAGTGTCTTGTTCGCGTTTCAGTTGTTCACTCAGCAGAATCTCTGGATGCTGGCGAATAACAAAGATATGTGGATGAGGTATTCGTTGTATATGCTGGCACTTGGCGGTGCTATGGGGCTCTTGCCGGATGATCTTGAGAATGTCATTGAAGGTGTTGGTAAAACAGCTTTTGGAAAAGACTTTAATCTCAAGCGCGGTATGCGGGATTTCGTAGTCAGTATGTTTGATGATCGTATTCCGCCGGACTTAATTCTTCACGGCGGCGCTCGCTATGGTTTCGGGGCGCACGCTGTTGCGGAAATGGTAGGTGCTCCGTTTGTACCTGAGGTTGATTTTTCAACAAGCATGGGTCTTGGGCGTCTTGCTCCGATTGATGTGTCTAAAATTAGTCAACCTGGAGCAACTGCTTCAGATGTTATTGCAGCTCAGACTGAGACCACCGCCGGTGCTGCGTATGGCATTCCGATTTCGTTGATGAAAGCTATGATGGCAAGTGAATATGATTTGACTGATTTCAAACGCTGGGAAGGTGCAATGCCCGCCGCGATGCGGAACCTTGCTCGGTCTTGGCGGTATGCTCAAGAAGGCAACGAACGTACTAAAAGCGGTGCAGTTACAATGGGCTTCGATGGGGAAGACCCTGAGCAGCTTGGTGAGATCATTGGGATTGCTCTCGGCTTTAGGCCAACTCGACAGAGCCAACAATATGATCGAGTAGCAGCTGAGCGTGAGATTGACCAATATTGGTCAACGCAAAAAGAAATGCTTCTGCGGCAGGCTTATCGTGATAGGTTTGTCTACAAAGATGAAGATGCTTATCAGGATACTCTTAAGCAAATTCGTGAGTTTAACCAACGAGCGATTGCAGCAAAGTATAAGATTTCGTCTGACGCAATGATTACGAGCTTCAAACGTAGACGCACAGCAGCGCAAAAGATTGAGAATAATGCCTCGACTCCGCCGCAGGTTCGTTCTATGGTTGATCGGCTTTACCCTGAAACCAAAGAAGGACCAGCACCTAAGTTGAAGTAGCTGGATTAGTTCCGCAAAACTGTAAGCCGGGCTTGGAGTCTTTCGTAGTGCCGCGAACAAGCCCGGCGGTTATTGCAGACTGTACGTTCATCTTGAATGCGTTCATGTCCATGGAAGTCATGCAAAGGTTCCACAAATCTTGAGTGGAAATGAACCCGTGCATTCGGACGAAAGAAACAAGTTCTTGAACTTGACGAGCTGAGTCAACAAGACCGATCGAGGTAAAGACCTTGAGCATGTCGGTTTCAATGGAGGTAATCAACTCATTCGCTTCACGAAGATCAGCTTCTTCAATAAGTAGTTTCGATCGCTTCGCCGCAGAGATAACCATAGCAAGCTTGTGAATATGTGTTTGCTTACGTGACAAATAGCCACCGTAGCGGTCAGAGGCAAGGTGAATAGGGCGAGTTGTCCAGTGCTGTTCATACCACTGGCGGCCAAAGACTAGGGCTTCGTCTGTTAAGCGGTATTCTCCGGCGAGTGTGGAAATTTCACAAAGGTCTTGAAAGAGCTTTTCTTCAGTTTCTTTGTGACTTTGACTTGAGATATGGTCAAACGGATAGGCAACAAGATGGCGCTTTTTGTCTCCGTAGACGAAGATAATTCGACTAGTTAAGCCGCCCCCGATCATGTGTTCGGGAAAGTTATTCTGAAGCCAACTTGGTGTCGTACAGGCAATAATGTTGACCCAAGGATTTCTGATCTCGGTGTTGCCCGAAGCTTTAGTCTTATGTGACCAAGTTCTTACTCCACCATCCCATAGATCGATAAGAACGTCCATTAGGGAAATGTCGTCCATTTTAAAGAGTGTGCCGAGTTCTGAGACTGGAACGGTCATGGCAGAGTATACGCTTTCAGCTGGAGAGCCGTCTGCATCTATGTATTTGACGGTCTGAATGGATTTTTCCAAACCGTCAACAATTGCTTGCCAAGTCCCCGATGAGGGACCTAAAGGAACCTTAAGCTTTTCAAGAAGGCGCATTCCAGAATGAATTGTCGTCGACTTAGCTGCTACGCCGGGAGGACCGACAAGAACAATATAGAAATTCGGGGACCATTGGAAATGCCGCATGTCAATCCAAACACGACGGCGAAGTGCACCAGCGATTGTCGCAACGCCTGTCCAGAAGTGGAAAGCCGTTGGGGATTCGCTGGCATTAGTGTAGTCCAAATAGCCCTGAAGCCAATTTGAAAAGTTCCGCATTTAGTA
>JACCDG012075315.1_pt1 | contig 33802 bp, 39 predicted proteins | sample 7442471 | NCBI WGS metagenome assembly JACCDG01 (sample SAMN15323444, study PRJNA562643) | freshwater metagenome | isolation source: river surface water | place: USA:Blue River Watershed | collected 2017-08-17 | reverse complement strand
ATGATAAAATATGCGAAAGAGGTCAAATAAGAATATTTGATAAATCTGTATATACTGAAAGACATCATATTATCCCAAGATGTATGGGTGGATTTGATGATAAGACTAACATAACAATTTTGACAGCCAAAGAACATTTCATTTGTCATAAAATACTATGTGAGATTTACCCAGAAAATGATAAGTTAGGATATGCTTTTTGGGCAATGTGTAACCAAAAAGTCAATAGAGATTATATTGTCTCATCTAGAGATTATGAGTATGCTAAATCACTATGTTTAGAAATGTGGAGAAAACCAAAATCTAAAATTACAATCGATAAAATAAACGACACAAAAAAACGCAACAAGATTTTAAGACAATTAAAAGGTGAAAAAATCAATAGAAAACAAGATGCTGAACTCAATCACAATTATAATAAAAAATGGGTAACGAATATCTTAACAAATACATCAAAAATGATAATTGGAAATATACCCGAAGGATATAAATTAGGCAGAGTTAAAATTGGCAGTTTAGGTAAATCAAATTCAATTGGTAGAAAATGGTACCACAATCCAGAAACGAGCGAGGAAAAATATTTTAGTACTGATGATTTTATCCCGAATGGTTGGATACCCGGTCGATCTAAGAAAATAAAACTAGGGGGTAATAATTTATCTGGTAAAATTTGTTACTTTAATATTTCTTTGAATAAAGAGAAGTATTTTAATAAAAATGATGATATACCTGATGGTTGGAAAAAGGGCAAGTTAAAAAATAGATGTTGGTATCATAATATTGAATTGAATGTTGAAAAGTTATTTGATTTGGGTTCGGTAGAATCTGGGTTCATTAGAGGCAGATTACCTAAATTACCATTTAATGAGGAAATGATAAACTCAAGTGAATTTATAAGAATCTTTAAAAGTGATATAGAAGAAGAATCTCTTATGTGGCATAGAGATCAAGAAGATAGAATAATTGAATCCATTGAGGAGACTGATTGGGGCTTCCAATTGGATAATGAACTTCCTAGAAAAATTGAAGGACAAATTTTTATACCAAGAGGAGTTTATCACAGATTGATAAAGGGAACTGGTGATCTGAAAATTAAATTAAAAAAGTTAATATGAAATACATCAGAAAATATAATAAGGACGGTGTGATAAAGGAGTCCTTATCAAAAATAGAATCTGATTTGGACGATCTGTTAAAGAATTTAACAGCAGAATTGAATAATTATTTCAACCCAATAATTGAAATTATTGGAAACATCCAAGACATAATTATGACTAAGGATGATGACTTTGGTTTTTCCGATGATGGAATTGATATAAATTACTTCATATTTAGGGGCAGGGGGACTTTAACGACTTTAGGAATAGATGAAAAAATGGAATTGGATTTACTTTTAGATGATAGCTCCCAAATAAAGGAAATTAGAGATCTAATAAATATCAAAGATCTTACAAAATCTAGGGACGCGTCAATAGAATTTGGAATAGAAATAAAATCACAAAGAATAGATAAATTTTTTAATGAAATTAAGGATCAAATTCTATCTCACTATGACTACATGAATATAAGACTAATACATTACTCAGATGGTGGTAGAAAAATAGAAATAAAATTTAGTACTAAATTTATACTAAAGTAACCTAATCACCGATATATTGATCCTTATAGAGTCGTATAACCTCCTCAAATTCAGAAAGTATTCCCAATTTAACAGACTCACTATCCCAGTTTTGGGAGCTTATATAGCTTCTAATTACTTCCTCATAATCAAGTTTAATTGAAATCTCCATATCCTCAACAGTCTCATTTGATGACTCATTTATACCATCCTCACCCATCTCAACTATATCATCAATATACTCAATTGAGTAAAAATTACCAGACTCAAGTATTAGCTCCAATTTTCTACGAAGCTTTCGGTTGTTAATCAATAAACTATTTGAGACACTCAAATCAATATAATCCTTTGTATCCTTGATATCATCTAATTTCTCAATGTCTGATTCATCTCTTATAGAAAACCTTCTAAAAACAGGCGAGACATTATTAGGAAAAAAATCAACCGAATCATTATTTGTATCTAACACAAAAATTCCTTTTTGATCCCCCATATCATTTCTATCCATCTGAAATATAGATCCGACAAATTGAAAATTATTCATTTTCTGGACTATATGGATATGACCAGACATAACTCTTCTAAATGGTTTAAAATCAACTATATCAATTTTATCAGAATTCTTATGAGCCACCGAAGTCAAGTGCATTTTACACCCATTTAGATCGGAATGGCAAAATAAGTAATCACAATCACTAAACTCATTTATTGTTTTTATTTGATCAATTCTGCTTTCTATATAAGGCATCATTAGTATATTCACACCATTAAACTCTAGAACTCTTGGTGAATCATATATACTAACATTTGGTATCCATCTAAAGGGTCTAATTGAATTTATCTCCGATGAGCTCTTTGACCAAAGATCATGGTTACCAATAATTATATGGAGGGGCGCTATTTTCGCAATTTCCTCAACCACATCCATACCATAATTCAAAAGATTAATAGGTATAACATTCCTATTATCAAATAGATCTCCGAGATGAACAATTATATCATCCCCTGTGACTTCTCTCTGTAGAAGGGGTATTAAAAATTCTGAAAAGTATTCTTTATGAACATTGAACCATCTATCTGTTTTATTTGGAAAACCCAATCCAATGTGGCTATCCCCAATTAGGAAAATTTTACCCATCAACAATATCTAAATTTTTAGAGTTAAAAACTTAGACATTATATAATATTTTCTTAGAAAGATTATCAATCGTTTGGAATCGTCCCATGGGAATACCAATATAGAAACATTCTATTTCCCTTTAGACAAGATTCAAGAGCCCCCTTGGAAGCAGAACTATCTGGAGATTTTAAAAACTGGTCTATTATCTCGGTAGTGGACGCCATTATGTCAAAAAGTGTACCCTCTGGGTCCTCATTATACAAAGATATTTTTTCTGACACCCATCTGTCCCATTCACTTGATTTACTTTCGGTAAAGGAATTAAAATTCTTTATCATCTTTATTTAGATTCTTTTCCAGGCATTCCTGAACCTGAACCAGATCCAACCTTTTGTATAAATGACCTCTTATCTTTTGGATCAATGTTATTGACAACATCACTTAAATTTTTAATAACAACGTTTATATCATTAATATTATCAATAGACCCCTTCTCTTTCATCTTAGATATAAGATCCTTCTTATAAGCAGATAATTTATCATTCAATTTCTTCTGGATGTTGATCAAGTCCTGTCCTCCCTTTTTCTCAGCAGATTTCAACTCTGACATTAAATCAGAATTCTCTTGCTTAAACTTACTAATAGATTCTCCTACTTTTCCAGTTATTGCCTTTTTAATGTCCTTGAAGGATATCTCCTCATTGGTCTGAGAGAAGGATTCAAATGATTTTAGATGCTTAAATTCTTTCATGTTTGGGATGTATTTTTTAGTATATATTAATTTGTAAAATCATTTTTTTTATATATATTTGAACTATGAAATCTCAAAAATCTCTCGTTAGGTACAATATCACGGAAATCCCTGATACCCTAAAGGACAGTGTGATGAGTGAGGTGTTGTCACTCTTTGGTCAAGATATTGATCATATTGACCAATTCGTGGCATGCGAAGACCATGATGGATATGAATCTATCTATTGCCTACTTGACAGGACTGGACACACCAAACTAAAAGATGTATTTGAGAGTTGTGATGTTCTAATTGATCAGAAAGATCTAACTTTGGATGCTAACTCTGGCAAATTCAATCGATTGGAGAAAAATCCAGAGTTCGAAAGGGTTTTTCAAAACTTCATGAAGGAGAACCTAAATATTGATTATATCTTGGATAAGATCTCTCAATTTGGTAAGGATAGTGTAACCAAAGAAGAAGAGGATTTCTTGAAAAACTATTAAGAGAAGAGAAGCAAAAAAAAAAAAATTGAAGACTTTTGGTCTTCAATTTTTTTTTTCTTCTCTTTGATATTAATATCCAGCAACGAAAGGTGGGGATATAGTCAAATCATTATCAATGTACTCATCAATCCAGTAATCAGCAACAAATTTGGCCTGACCCTCCATTATTGATGATGTCTGTTCCCAATCCAGAGTATATCCAGTAACACCCTTTATCTGAACATTCTGGAATGTAACCCTTCTTATAACTAGACCTTTCTTATCATGCTGATTAACAATGCATGTACCAATGCAATCTGCCTTATAATGAACGTATCCATTTTGAGAATTCCAAACTAGATCGTACCAAGCCTTCAATATATTCCAAGTTTCAATAGCTCCGTTTGTGTTCATGTTAATATTGAATTTGATATCAAAATTAACGTGAGTCTGAGGAACGAAGGTATTGAAAACCCTTGTTGAGTACTTGTATCTCTGAACAGCCTCACCAACATCTGGCATTAGATCCAAATTTATATTTGTTGCCTGTTGTAGAAACAATAGAGGATCCCTCCCTTGCGCCTGTAATATAACGGGCAATACGAATGTAATCTCAAATAAATTAAGATATACTGGCTCAGCAGGTTGAGTCCCAGGTCCACCTGGTGCTCCTGTCATCTGTAATTGAGTATAATGTGGTAATGGCATTATTTTTTTTATTCTTTTTTTTTACTTATTGTAATACTATATATATTACAAAGTATTTGATTCCTATTATATATTAGATAAAAAAATCAACTTTTTTCTATATTTTTTTATAATCCAAGGGAGATTTACAATCTCTATATATAAAAATAAAATTCAGAATGGATAAAATTAACACTCCTGAAGAGGATTTCCTTAAAAAGCATATAGAAGAAATGGAAGGTTCTAAAAGAACAGATATCTCCAAAAAACCTACACCCATAGACAATTCAAAAATAGGAGATTTACAATTCTTTAGCTTTGACGTAAAAGAGCTACCTTGTGGTAAATTTTATCCAGCTGGTACAGTTCTTATGATCAGACCAGCACAAGTAAAAGAGATACAAGCATACTCAATGGTTGATGATAATAATTTCTATGATGTCATAGAAAAAATGAATGACATGTTGAGATCCTGTGTTAGAATTAAATATAGCAATGGTGAAATAGGAACATATCTAGATATAAAAGATCAGGATAGGATCTACTTGATATTCATGATACGAGAATTAACATTCCAGCAAGGAAATTCATTAAGTGTCAAAGTTTCTTGCAGTGACTGTGGAATCGAGAATGAAATGGAACTAATCAGGAAAAATTTCAGATTTCACGAATTTGATGAAAATTTGATGAAATACTACAATAAATCAACCGGATCCTTCACATTCAAAACAAAATCAAAAAATACTTGGGAAGTATCTCCACCAAATATAGGTCTTCAAAAGTCATTCACCGATTATATAATAAAGGAGAATAGTGAAAAGAAAACTCCAAATCTAGCTTTCCTAAAGATAATACCATTTCTTCTAAACGGTTTAAATACAATATCATATGATGATATTAAAAAGAAACTAGCTGAATTTGAAAAAATGGGGGATATGGATTTTCAATTTTTGAACTCGGCAATATCTAAAATGACATTCGGGATAAAAGAACTAAGAAAAAAATGTTCATCGTGTGGCATGGAGATCCACACCCAAATGCAATTTCCCAACGGAGCGTCAGGTATTTTCGTTATTCATGATGCCTTTGAAACCTTTATTGAAGAATAAGCTTCTTCTACAGAAACACTTTCATGTTGTTGAATTCTGTATAGATGAATGGCCATACTGGATGTTTGAAGAAAACATAAAAATAGTAAATGAAATAATTGAAGAGGAAGAAAAGAGCCAAGAATCTTCTAATAAAGGGAGCAATTCAATGGGTAATTTCAACCCAAACTCTTACATGAAGAACATAGAATCAATGGCAAATAAATTCAAATAAATGAGTAAAAGAAAAATTATAGTCGCATACTCACTAAATAAAGTGATAGGAAACGACAATAAACTATTGTGGAAACAATCTGCAGACCTGAAAAGATTTAAAGAAATAACGTCCAATGGTACAGTTATAATGGGTAGAAAGACATTTGAGTCTATAGGAAAACCTCTTCCAAACAGAAGAAATATTATTATATCCAAAAATTTTAAACATGATAGGGCTGAGGTCATGACACTAGAAGAATCTAAAAAAATAGAATCTGATGTATTTATAATCGGTGGTGGACAGATATACAGAGAGTTCTTAGAAGATTGTGATGAGATATTAGCAACATTAATCCACACAAAAATTGACGGAGACACAACATTCCCAGAAATTGATGGTAGATGGATGCTAGTGGAAGCTACATACCACAAAGCGGATGAAAAAAATCAATTTGGATACTCATTTCTAAGATATATAAATAGACTAAAAAATTAAATTCAACCAATGAACGAGACATTTAACATAAATACAGCCACAAAAAAAGAACTCATGTCCGCAGTTCACATAGGCCCAAAGAGAGCCGATCTAATAATTGAGAGCAGAAATGAGGCTAAATTTAAAGATCTCTATGAGCTTAGCTCAATAAATGGACTTGGTAGATCAAGAATTGATGATATCATCAAGGAAGGAATTCTAGTCTGTAATTAATAAAAAAACCTTTTGATGTATTCATATACATAGTCATTCCAAATGACCTGAGCCATTTCTTTTGCCTCCTGAACTGTATCAAAATCGTATTTAGCCTCATCGTAAAATGATTTTCTAACCCAAAGGTGGATTTTATCATCTTTTTCGAATCCTTCCTGAGTCCCAAAGTTTCTAATTGAGAAGCTAACAATCCAGTTCTGGTGCCAATTTTTTGGTGTTTCTTCAACGTCTCCATTTTGGAGAATATCACACTCAAGTCCTATTATACCTTCCCTCTCTCCCTCTTCTGTTATTATACTTCTCCATTTTAACATTTTGGGAAAATGATCAACCCCCTTTATCGTCAATTTATTAGTCATCAAGATTATATACTTCTAGTAAGATTTGTTTTGCAAATCTACAAACTCAACATCTTTTTTTCACAAACCGAGATGAAAATCAATTTTGTACAAAAAAAAAATAGCCCCCATTTCTGGAGGCTATTTTTTTTATTGATTCTGAATAGATCAGGATATTATGAATCCACCAGCCTGGATAGCTCCAGTTCTAAGGATTGTAATATTATTTACAATAATACCCATTGCCTTAATTGGTTCAACATATGTGTCAAGAACTCCAATACCAGCATCTACTATCTCAATTGGGTTATTTTCTTCATCAATCTTGTTGAAGTAGTTGAACAATCCACTACCAGCAACATACTTTTCACAGATAACATCAGCAGCTAACTTAATAGCTGATCTTGTTTCAGGTGTATTTGCCTTCCACTGGAAGTCAAGTAACATAGTTGATAGTTCTCTCTCAAGTTCAATTAGAACCTCTCTAACGTGTATCTCAGATAGCGAGGACTTAACTAGGACTTGGGCTGTATTGTCAGTCTCAATTATAAATCCTCTATTTCTCTTGAAGGTTACAGGATTCATCTGAGCCTGATTTAGGAAATCTAGATCAGTTGGTGCAAATATTTGCTCAATGTCGTTTATTCCTAAGACTCTACCATTATTCACACCAGCTGCAACTGTCCAAGGTGTAATGGTTGACAATGACTGATTGAACTTCCTCATGAAAGTAGTCGCAACATAGGCTGCTGGCGGAACCTCCAATTGTCTACCGAAGTCGTCAATGACAACATATGGTAGGAAGTATCCAACAGTTGTTACTCCAGGTCCCTTACCAAAGGAATATAGGAAATCAGGATTACTTTCAGGATCCCCACCCTTAGCAACGAACTCCATACTTAGAACCCCATTTTCATCCTTAAAGTTAGGAGAAACTGAATTCTTAAACTGTCGCAATGATGGCATATTCAATATACCGAAGCAGTCAAGTCTGGCACCACATATATCAACGAGGTTCTGCTTTGAATCCTCCGTCAATCCAAGACCAAATGAGTCTACAAGATATCTGAAATCAAATGCGTCCTTATTGGTCAAGGCCCCGAAAAGAGCTGTGCCTGGAGCGACAACATCTAGAATCTCATTCTGCCTAGAATCAGTTCCATCAGGAAGAGATTCAATTCTAACTCTGAATCCCTTTAGAGGAATTGCCTTGTATGTTGTTGCGTAGTCATCAAGAGATGTTCTTCTGATGGTCTGTCTATCAAATCCACCAGGTGCTGTATCACTTGGGAAACTATACAACTTAATAGGAGCATCACAAGATATCTCCACATAATTAGTATCAACACTCCAAAGCTTCTTTTGTGTTATTCTTGTAAGTTTCTTTGGCATTTGATCTGGTTGAAGTAGAGTAACATCATATTGAGCCTCTAGGTAATCTCCGACCTTAATTCTTCCATATCTATCCTTTTTAACAAGGATTTTATTTGGGATTGGCTCCCATCCTGATGGATATTCAGCCTCAATGCTTTGCTTAAAGTCTCCTTTTTTAGATTTAACAAAGAGGGTTGTGTTAGCATCAAGTCCATCTATACCACTATAAATAGAACTCAAGAATACATCGGAAGGTGTTCCACCAGAAGCCAACTTGTAATCTTTATATCTCACAAATAGTCTATCATCAGAATCAACATACATTTGTAGATAGATTGGTTGATCAGCAAACTCAGAATTGTAACCAAATAATTTTGATATTCTGAACACCTCATCAATAACGGTCTCATTTACCTCAAATGCGAAGTATCTCATACCACCACTTGCGGTGTATCCAAGAACCTCAGCTCTGTTTTCAGGACCACTTGGTACTGTTATATTATTGATACCAACAGCATCAACATATGCCAAGTTTGTCGTATCAAGACCCTGATCTATTCTGACAGTAAATGCCCCAGAATTTGAGACAGCACCTATCAAGAATTGATAGAACATATCGGATCCCATATCAGACTCAATTTGATTGAAATATCCTTCAAAATCAGAGATAGCTGAAGATGATGAATCAACACCAAAGACCAAGTAGTTATATCCCTCAAGATAATCCTGTACTGTTGATCCTTCAACAAATGATACAGTAGCTGAATCAAGAATTGTATTTTGGTAAACAACATCAGTTGTATTTATCTTACCACCAACATAATCACCGTAAAAATTTGAATATCTACCAACAACACCAAGAGATGTTTCGGTGGCTGGGGATGTCAAGTCAGCAACGGTATCCTTAGTCTCAAATCCAGCATAGCTAACAATAAACTCATCATCCCTCTTATAAAATATTAGAGTATAATTACCATCAACTATATCAGCTAAATCAGAATACTGAAGACCTGTCTGAATTGTGAATCCTTTATTTGTTGTAGTTGTTGTCTTAACATCACTTATAACAACTCCATCTAATGTCTTTTTAACTGTGTTTGTCTCAGGATCAAGTAACATCAACCCTCTGAATGAAGATGACGTATTTATGTAAGATAATACTGAGTTAAATAGCTTGAATTTTCTATAAGTTGCATAGTCTGAAGTATTTGGAGTAGAATTTGTATTTGGGAAAGAAACTATTATAGCACCCTCGGTAGTAGATGATGTTGCGATCGTGTACCCATTAGTACTCTGTGTACCCTGAGTCAGATGAACATAACCAGATCCGTTGATGGTGACATTAGTATATGAGAATCCCGACATAACTCCACCAGCCACAGCAAATTGACCTATACCTAGAACTATATCACTAGCTGAAACAGTAGGATTGGTATTAGGAGTCTTTGTTGTAACAGCCTTAACCGATCCCTGAGTATCCAATACAATAGCCACACTATATGTAGCAGAAGCTGTAGCTGCTGAGTATGAGGTATTCTGAACCTTGGTAGAATATGTCCCACTAAGAGTTATCAAATTTCCGTTTATGACCGCATATGAATTTGTAGCGGCCAAGAAATTGAATGTCACCTCACTTGAACTGGAAGTTAATCCAAGATATGTAAATTGATTCACATATCCTTCAGAGAACCAATATGTTCTTTCCTCGTTATAGACTCTTGAATCAAGATCAAATACACCACCAACAAATGAACCATCATTAAGAGCGTGATCAAATACCGGATCCTGTGTAAACAAACCGGTCACATTACCTGGTCTATCAAGAGCAACATTTGGATATGCGAGAGTCTCTGTTAATTTCTCCTTATATGATAGGAAGTTAATAGATAACTCACCGTCAGCAACTCCGTCATTTGAGTCCAATGTTTGAAAATATGTTTCATCAATTGTTGGAGGATTATTCATTAAATCATCACCAACTAAGCTATTTCCGATTAGATCAACCAATCCAGTTGGGTAATTTGACTCAAAGATATCGTCATTAAACGCACAGAATAGCCCAGTCTTATCGGTGTCCCTATTTATAACAGACTCAATGAAGATATTTCTTCCATCAAGATCCCTGAAATATGGTATCATTGAAAGACCCTCATAGAATGCCAAGACACTAACATTCCTATCGTTAGTAAACTCCCTAACTCTATTCTTTAATAGACCCTCAGAATTGAAATATCTATTCCATCTTGGATCGTTACCAAGAGCTTCCGCATCAGACCAATCACCACCAACAACAAGGACATCAACAAGATAATCAGATGCTAGATCGGTTGGGTAAACATAAGGTGGCATCTTCTCAACAGATCCATACCACTCCAACATTGGCCTATCAAATCCAGTTCTCTGTGACTTAAAACAAAAGACGGAAATATATCTATCACCCAAATTAGTAAAATTGAGAACCCTCTTCTCATATCCAGAATTTTCTTTTGTTATAGATATGAACTCACCAGTGCTCCTTTTCCAGAATCCGGTGGTATCAAAAAACTTCCTAAATGGAGCAGTCTTTTTGGCATCATTGGTATACTGAGAAGAAGCGGAAAGAGGTATATACTCCACTGTATCTAACTCATCATCGGTTAGAAGAAGGTTAACTGCATAGACAGGTGATGACTCAATCATCTTTTGGAGTGTTCTGTGGAAGAAAGATCCCTTTTTCTCCAATTGTCTATCTATATCACCGAAAATTGAAGTTATCTCACTTATGTTTTTAACCTCAATTGGTGTATTGACAGGGCCCTTTCTAGAAACTCCTATTACCAAATTTGGTGTGCCCAAATCTTGGGTTGGGCTTGTTACTACCGATCTATCTATTTCCTCAATAAATATTCCAGGTCTTTTGTATTTTCCGATCTGAATAGCCATATTTTATAATTATTTTTATTTTTATTTATATATTAAAAGAAAAAACCATTTTTTTCCCTTTTCTTATATTCATTTGGTGTCTCTCAACTTAGTATATATTTCCGTTTCAAAACGAGAAAATTCAAACTTCTCTTTTTTTAACTTATCTTCAATTTCTTTAACTTTTAATTTTCCAGACTTTATAGAGTCGTCAATTGATTTAATCTCGGATTGAATAGTGATAATACTATTTGAGACTTCCTTTTTCAGCTTGCCATCAGCAACTGTATTGACTTTCTCAAGGTCTCTTAGCTTTTTCTCCATGTCATGTCTCCTATCTAAGGAGTCTTTATTGGAATCCAAAATATTATTAATGGATCTCTCCATCCAAAGAATATTTTCAAGTCTGTTCAAAAGCTTATTTTGAGACTTCTTATCCCCCGAATAGATCTTTGATAGTATGTCTGACTTAATCTTCTGGTCATCCCCACTTCCCTTAAATATTGATTGTAGAATTGATCTCTTCCCATTATATTCTCTGACCATATCAGATACACTAGAATCAGTATCGGTTTTTTTAATCTGATCTCCATTCCCAATAGAATCAAAATATGATTCAAATGTTGAAATATATTTCATATCCTCTTAGTATATTTATCAAATCCCATCTGATTTTCTGACCTACCTTGACTATCACTGAATCTAAGATCTGTGAATGGTGTATCGTTTTCAGTATCCCTAAGAATAGAAACTTTACTAAGAGAGATTGGCTTAAAATCCTCCTTTTTATCCTGTCCATATACAATATAACTGCCCGTAATTTTATTATTTGAGAAAAATGATGACTTATCAATTTTACATATAATAAAATTACCAGTCTGAAGAACTGATGGAGGAGTATCAATCCTTATATTAGTCATCTCATATGGAAAATCCGAAGTTAGATATCCCCAGATTGACTTATCATCAATCTTCAAAGATCTGAAGTAGGCGACTTCCTTACCACTTGCGAATCTTTGACCATCAGCTAAAAATAACTTATAAAGAGCCCCCTTAACATTCCTCTCCTCATTTGTTATCTTCTGAGAAAAATCAACTGGGGTTCTTTTGATCTGAGAAGAGACCTTCTGATTACCAACAACATCGTCATAACCTCCAAAATTTGTCTTTTTCGGATCAACTTTAACTCCAAAATAATCTAATAAAAGATCTGAAATTCCCCCCCTTTTGGCATATACATCAGGATCCTCAAGAATCTTAGTCATAAACGTAAGTAGCTTCTTTTTCGACCCTTCCTTTCCATTTGAAAATACTACTATTTCCTCTGAAAAAAGTGGTCTATACTTAGTATTTGTTATTATTTTCTTAATAACCCCATTTCTCCAAGTATCATATATCTTCTTATTCTGATATGGACCAGATCCTGGGCTATCTGGACTACCAGAGCTACCCTGTCCAACGTATTCATATTCATTAAAAACTGAAACTGAAACCTTACCACCTGATCTACCAGAAGGAATGGCCCCTGGGGTATGTAACCTAAAAGCTCTGTTGAATATTCTAGCTATTTCAACAAGATCAAAATCGGTAATTCTATAAACTTCAGATTTCTTGACTGATGTTTCTAACTCTACCTTTTTTTCCTCGGTTATATTAAATTCTTTAACAAGATCCTCTGTAAATATCTCATCAAACTTTTTCTTAACTTGATCTACGAACTTATTTTTTTCCAAAATTTGAATAAAATCTTGAAATCCAAGACCCTCGTTTTTGACATTTGATCCCCTAGAGTACTTTTTAAGATTTTCAAAAGATGTGAAAAGCTTCTCAATAGATGACTTACTATTTCTTAGATGTCCGAAGGAAAGTATCCCAGGTTCCGACTTAATAGGTAGAATATATTTAATCAATAGAGAAATTGATTTTGGAATATCACTATCAATAAGCCCCTCTTTTATAAGATCTTGATATGGAATGGGATATCCAACAGTTGAATTATTATCTAGAACCTGCTTACAAATTTTAATAACATATCCCTTATGTGTCTCAAAATTTGGATCACCATCCTTAGTAGACACTAAATTTCTAAGATAATCAATATGTTTTTTAACATTTGTTAAGTATGATGACTTTATCTTTCTCCAAGCATTTGATGACTTAACTCTGGACTCATCTCTGGACTCATTGATAGATTCTTCTATGGGGACTAATTTACTTGGATCTATTGCATTTGTTCTTGATCCATATTTACCCTCCTCATCTTGGAAAGCAACTGAGGCTAGTCCCTTTTTTATGGTTCCGACATTTCTATCATCCTTTGTTATCCACTTTTTATCAGGACCTATATCTTTGACATTTGATAATGATATAACCTTTACCCTTGTTTTCTTACCATCTCTATTGGTATAGTAATATTCTTTTCCAACTTCAACCCCACCTGATTTCTTTTTATCAACCTCCTTATCAAGGGTAATACTCTTCTCAATTTGTTCAGATATCTCAATTATTGACTTAAGAAAGATTATTGAATTTGAGTAAAATAATTCACTAGTATCTAAATCCGAAGACTTATCATCCTTCTCATCACTATTGTCATCTTCAACACTATCCTCAGGGACTTCCCCACCAAGGGATTTTAAATATTCTATAAAATTGGAGATAGCCACTTCCATCTCATCTTTTCTATTCCAATTATAATTATCAACCTCATCAGACAAAAGATAAGAAGTTGATAAAATTATCTCCAAATCTTCACCATCATATACTTGTTTTTTTAATTTACCAAGAAGAGTTGATATTTTAGTATAATCTAAAACATCATCTTCAACCTGAATATTACCAATATCTAAAATTTGATCAAAATGCATCTCGAGTCTTTTAATGAGACTGCTTATTCTTCTATTATTATAAGAAATGCTTGCCTTTCTAGATATTGAATTTATCAATCTCCCGATTAATGAGTCCCCCCACGGAATATCATTTGTAAAAACTTCGTTTATCTTTATTGATCTATTTTTAATAAATGATCTATGATCTAAGATTTTAGCCATACTCTATATAGTAATTTTTTTAACTAAAAAAGTATCCTAAAAAATCCACATTGTAATTTAAAGAGGATATCAAAACTATATATAAATGGTACTAAGATGAGATTTATAGAACTGGAATATAACAATAGAGTTCTCAAAAAAGAATTAGAAATAACCAAAATCCTAGAAAAACTTGGATTCTTTTGGATGATTGACTCAGAGATAGAGTCAGCAAAAATAAAAATAGAAAATGATGTAATAATCTGGGAATCTGGGAAATTCTACTCAGGAAACTGGAAATTTGGAATATTCAAGAATGGTGACTTTTTTGGAACATGGGAGAATGGAATATTTGAAGGTGGTAACTTTAATGGACACTGGATAAGTGGAATCAAGGTAGATCAAAAAAAATAAGTAAAAAGATGAAAAAGTTCAAAGACGATGAGTATAACAACGGATTTATCAAGTGGGATGTAGATGAAATAGGAAGTTTCTATTTTGAGATAGGAGGTGAGGTAACAGATGATATAGGAGAAGCTGTCTCAATACTAATGAGACATAGAAACAAAAAGAATGATAAAATATGGGAAACTCCAATATCCAATATGAATTCTTATGAAATAAGACCAGAAAAATCTTTGTACTGGTTGACTGGCGGACATGATGAATGGAGAAAAAATGAAAATTATAAAAGCGGATGGTCAATATGCTCCGAAATTTTCACAGAAAAGTTTGGAGAAAAAGTAATTGATATAGTAAAGGAGTCAGCAACATTTGATGACATAAGAAAGGGATTCCAAAAAAAACTAAGTCTACCTAGACTATATGAATATGCCTTGGAGCGTGGGATAGTTTAACTTTTGACATATATTTTAGGAAAATTTGATGATCAACTGAAACCGAAATCCTTGAGAATTTCTCTGGTAAATCAATTGTTGTAAATTTACTGAGAGGAACACTGGATATTCTATGGTTAATTAAAAAATCATATCCCAAATTAACAATCGCGAAAGGACCAATTGGAACACTAGGATATTCTTCGTAAAGAAGTCCCTCCTGATATAGCCATGATATATTCTGAGATATATGAGAGACTGTCTTTTCTCTAAAGGCATTTATGGATCTTCTACCATCAATCGTTGAAAACAATTCTATTATAGCCTCTTGAGATAAGTTATTTATTGAGTTATATTTATAAAGGGATCTTATTCTTAGAGATTTCCATAATTCTTCAGATTTAGTTGAAATATAACCAATTCTAAATCCAGAGAGACCAATATCCTTTGAGAATGAAGAAACAACGATGACATTATCAGAGAATTTTTTGGACAAACCGATATTATCACCACTATTAAAAAGAAAATAGTATGGCAAATCAAGAATAACTGTTAGATTATTAGATGAACAGTAATCCAAGAAATTCATCAAATCTTCCTTATCCGGCATCCATCCAGTTGGATTTGATGGAAGACACATCATAACAACACCAGAATCAGGCCTGAAATTAGAAATATCAAACTCATCAAATAGGGAAAAATCCTTGTTATAAATGTTCAATATTTTATTCCAAGATCCCCAATGATATTTGGGTATCCAGAATTTAGAATCGGATAAGGAACTAACAACTAAATCAAGTGATGACATCCCACCTGGTGTAATCAAAATCTTATGATTTCCAGTAAATCCGTATTCATTTCTTATAATATCAATTAATTTTGAGTTCCCATCATTTGGGGAATACTGTTGGATTTTTTTTGAATTCAGATCTAATTTAATAGAGCTCAAATCAATTTGAGCAACATCCATCACACCCCTGTGTAATTTAAGATACTCTAATCCTGAATCGGACTCTAGTTTTTGGACATCCTCACCTATACTAACAATAGATGAAAATCTAACTTTTGGATCAATAATATTCATACCATTTCTATTCAGGACAAAAAGAAGGTTTATTTCTTTTTATCCTTTCTTTCTAGATACCACTTAAAGACATAGATGGAGAAAAGGACACCAAAAAAAATAGTGATAAACACAACATGTGGGTCAAATTGGATAAAGTTCTTAATAGTTTCCATTTTTAATTTTAGCTAATATAATATAAAGACGTTGGAATTAAAAATGGTTGTCGGAAAAAACATAAAATAAATTTTCATATATAAATATTATGAATGTATACTCACCTGAAGAAATTGAAAGGATAAATAAATCCAAAGAAACAAATGATAGATTAGAGGAATACTTCAAATCAAAAAGAGAAGAATGGAATAAAAATATAGATCCTCTCTATTCTGTATTAAAGATTGAAATAAACAATGAATCGCTGAAAAAAATACTTGAGGCTCAGTCTCTCTGTCTATCATTTAGACAGATTTTAACTGAGCAGATATCAGTATTTCTTGATAAAAGATCAAAAGCTGATGTGAAATTAAAATCTCTAAAGCAGGAAAAATTTATATGGTATGCAACTGGATTTGGAGTAAAAACAAATGTTGGAGAAAAGACACTCTTAATAGACGCGCATGTATCAGAGTCTCAAAGAAATATTGAACTAATAGAAAATTATATTGAGTTCATGAGACAGTGTAATAAAAATCTGGAATCTTTCCAATACACCATGAAAAATATTGTAGACCTATTAAACTATCTTTCAAGATAATTTGAGAGTTTGGAATTTAATATATATTCCAAATAATCAAAAAATATGAGAATAACACTAGATCTACTAAAATCTTCAATATCAAAAAAGGGATACATTTGGTTCAACGATAGACCAAATATAATAGGAATAAGATCCTCGTTAGATGTTCCAAACGTATTCAATGACTTTTTATGTCTTTCTTGGATACAACCCCAAATACCAAATGGTCTAGATGCTAGGTCACAACAATCATGGTTAAATAAAAACCTTTTCTTTGATCAAAATGGACAAAAGTTATCAGAAGATGGTAATATTGGAACTGGGACAAAATTTGCTATCAATTCATATCTAAACAGTGTTGGGAAAGAAAGGTTGAAAATATGGACAATAACCACCGACCCAGGGACATATTGGTTAAACAATCCAATTAATAGACTAGGAACAGCTGTCCTAAAACCAAATCAATGGATTGATTGTTGGCAAATAGGAAATCATAAAAGTGATCCAAAACATCCAGCACTAGTACAAGTTAAGCCACTAACAGTTTGGAGAGATTCAAATAGGGACAACTTAATAACAACTGGAACTAGAGAAGAAACTGGACTATTTGGTATAAATATACACAGGTCAAATCTAACTGGTAGAACTATGTCAATTGGAAAATGGTCAGCTGGATGCCAAGTCTTTCAGACAAAAACCCATCTTGATCAATTATTATCAATATGTAATCTATACAGAAAATCTGTTGGAAATAGATTCACATACACTCTTTTAGAGGAAAAGGATATTAAATAATGAGAACCTTAAAGAAATTTGATAATTTTTCAGAAGACAATGTCTTAATAATAGTTGATGTTCAAAAATCATTTTCAAAATTCTTCACCGATAAATACATTGAAGAGTTGAATGGATATTGTAAAAAATTCAGTGAAGTATATCTTATCTGGGATAATCACCATGAGGGAAAAGTTCCACCAGACTACCTATATCAAGATAACCCCCCACCACCTAAAGATGGAGAATTGTACAAGTTCTCAAATGTCACTAAAATCGTGGAGAAAAGATATAATTATGATGTAGACGTAAAATTTTACAAGAAATTATTCACTCCAAATAAATTCAAAGAAATTCTAAACCTTGAAAATTCAAAAAAATTAAAGAAAGGTGACATATTCAAAACAAATCACGGTACTGCTATAGTCTATATTGGAAATAATCATGTTTGGTTCCATATAGGAAAAAAACTACTGAGGACTCTAACTAGATTGAAAGGTAAAAATGTCACAATAGTCGGAGGAGCTAGTAACGAATGTCTTGAGGATATATTCATAACATCAAAATCCTTGGGATTAAATATTCAAAAAAACGCGAATTTTATTTGGAGTGCGAAAAATTGCCCAATAAAATGATTTACAATCTTTTAATATATAAGACATGTTTATAAAAAAATGGGAATCTTTTTCATCTGATATTGAATTAGGGTCAGAAATTTTCAAATTAGAAATAACAGACCCATTTCTATATGATACACACAAATTAAGGGGAATAAAAACCAAAATATTTAGAATTGAATCAATTCTAGAGAATAAGACAATCGCATCAAGTAATTATTTTGATCCAGATCCAAAGTCAGATATATGGGATAGCTATTTACTAGGCGTAAAAGAGGAATATAGAAAAGACCCAAATTTTCTAAATCTAGCAATACTTATGCGATTATTGACCTTTGGGATACTGGGAAGAAAAACCGCTAGAAGTCAAGATCTTAGTGAATCAGGAAATGCCTTTGTTAAAAAATGGGAAAAAATTGGAATATGGGAATCTTTAGGAATGACACAGACTCTTACTAATTGGGGATTAAATCAGTCAGAAAAGTTTTGTAAAGAATTTCTTAATATTGAAAAAATCAACTGGAGGTAATGCCCAGTAGATCTCAACAACAAATGAAATTTATATGGTCTATGAGAAAGAAATATGGATCAAGAAGGAGAACACCAAGGAAAATGAAATGGGTATTTGACCAAGAATGGACAAAAGGAATAAAGTTCAATGATCTACCAAAAAAGATAGAATCATTGAACTTTATTCAGTCATTTAATGAATTCATTTACTGAGAAGACTCAGTCTCTAACTGCTTCTCATCTGAGAATCCCATATTTACTACCCAATTATTTATGTCTGACTGTAAATTATCAGCAAAACCATTATAATAGTTGATCAACTTTGATATTTCACCAATCCTTCTTAAGACACTCGCAAATTGGAAAGCTTCAGTCTGAAGCCCCTTTACTTTATGAGTTGATATAAGATGATATAAATAGGTAAGTTCAGTTGGATCAAGGGTGCATGACTTAAGTTCCTTATCATCTTTAAATTCCATTTTTTTCAAGTTTACTATAAGTTGATGTAACTCAAGAGCCACAAAAACTGTATCAACATTATACTCCATTTTCTGAAGAATCAAAGTTGTTAAAAAATCATATTGTCTTCTAGTTAAGAAGAAATTAAACTTTGTACTTCTTAGACACCTTTTTAAGTCTACGACAAATGTCTGTGCCTTAGCATACAAAGAATCCTTCTCTTCTTCCGTTAGACTATTAAGACCACTATTATTTCTTAAGAATTCTTGTAGACTCTCTATCAGAGAATCCATAGTAGACTCGGATTCATTTGGGATTATAGTGAAGTTATTATCACCATCAGTAAAGGTGGTAGCTGGTTTTACTACATTTGTTTCTATTTTATTTTCCATATTTTTATTTTTTTTTATATTATTTCCTTATCATCTTGAAGCTGTTGGTTGTATAGATCTTCTACTTGATTAGCTCTACCGACCTTTTCTATTCCATGTTTTGAAATAAGTGATGAGAATGTTGTCAAGTCGGGCTTAATTAACTTAATCTTACCTGAGTCTATATTTATAGATATTTTATTTATCTCCTGTTCCATTAGGATATTTATTGAATCTTCGTCAAATTTATTCATCAAATCCTCATTAATTGACACTAACAACTCCTTTCCTAGGACAAATGAAAATTGGTCAGGAACCTTTGAAATTTTAATTAGATTTTTCTGCTTCTCATTTCCTAAATATTGAAATTTTACTGAAACTGGGAAACTCTTTTTACTAAAGATGGAATTAAATTTTTCTATCGTATCGTCAGATATCTCGTAGTACATTATATTTTTATTTTTTATAAGGGAATTTTTAAATAAGTTTAGAAAAATATCAAATAGACCAAATATGATACCGATATCAAGAAGGAAGGAAATATCAGATACCAGAATAATGCGGACAATTTGGTTGAAGACAAATATTTATATCCTATTACTATAAGATAAGAAAATTTGTCCAATTTCTTTATTGGTTGATAATACCCGTAAAGCTCACTGAGTCCAATTGAATCCAGATAAGAACTCAATTTGAAAATATAATCTTTTATATATGACTCAGCAATCCTATCATTATCAGACTTTCTCATGTTATATGGTTCACCAAGAGTATCTGGAACATTCACCACGGTATAAAGTCTATTAGCAAAATCAACCTTAACATTAAATTCTCTAAGAAGAGTGTCCCTGTTCTTGCGAACATTCTCTCTGAATAGTAAATAAAGACTTAATTTCTTAAAAATATTCATATGATTTATATATGAAGTTGATTATTAGTTTACTTCCTCAATAAGCTACCAATATTAGTCTTCTCCTTGACATAGTTATCAACTGTTTTTCCCTTTCCAATTACTTCTTGGATGTCCTTAAGAGCAAGTAATATCTGAGACTGTATTTCTAGGCTCTCCTTATCCTCTTGTGAGTTGACCTTAACATCACTAACAGATTCACCAGAAACTTTAACATTAGGGGATTCTCTCTTCTTCATATTATTAAGAGCTTCCACAAATATCCCACTACTTTTTTCAATCTGTTGAATTAACTGATTAAATTGATCATCAGCAACTAGATTTATTAAAATTGATCCAGACTTTATTGAAGATATCTGAGATAATTTACCAGAATCTATATTATTTAAACTATCACTAAGTCCGTCTATTGATTTGCTGAGTCTATCAAATGATGATGATGCTCTATCAATTTCAGTAAGTCCAATTGGATTCATCTTTATTAGACCATTAACCGATCTGAATAAATCTGTAAGATTTGTGATACTAGTAAATACATCATTTGGTATATTCAACTTACTGAATCTAATAGACAAGTCCTTAACGATATCAACCATTGATAGGAGATATTCCTTACTTGAACTGAATTCTGATTTAGTCAATGTAGATACATTTTTAATAGAAGAACTGAAATTGGTAATTGATGTTGAAATGGAAGATATCCAACTAGTATCTATTTTTTTGACATCTAGATTTGAAAAGCTTCTACCGACATCTGCAATTGTCTTAGAAACATCAAGCATTTTATCTCTAGATACAGAAATATCAAGAATACTTAATCTACTATCAACATCCTTCATCAAAATAGATACCGAAATGACAGACTTAGCCAAGCCACCTATCCAACCGGTGTCTGGGAAGTTATTAAAAGAAACAGAAGAAAATTGATTAGCAACATCAGATATAGAAGATATTATTTGACCAATTTTTAATTTGGATCCAATCAATCCAAGAGAAGAGACCTCACTATCCAAATAATTTGACAGAGACCCAAATCTTTTTATTGAATATTCAACTGAAGAAATCCAATTCTCAGGAGGAGTATTTGAGTATGATATACTCTGGAAACCATTACTAACAACACCAACGGACTTCAGTATTTGAGAAATAGAATTCCCTCCACTCACAAGATCACCCTCATTAAAATTTTTAGAAAAAGATAATATAACCCTTCCAAAATTGGAAATGAAACTTTCAAAATCTCTGATCCAGTCACCATTAGGCACTGTTGGATATGAAACTTTAATATCAGATATCAAATTAATTGCCTTAAATACCATCAAAGCATTAGAAAATCCCGAAACGATAATGTCTTTATTATACTTTGAAAATTTAGTAAATATTGACGCAAATCTAATCATGAAGTTATTAATAGAAGCTGACCATTCATCTGATGGTACTTTATTATCATAATTAATACTACCAAGGATATCAGACATCTTTGAGACAGAGGACAATAACAAGAAAGAAGCGGACATACCAGATGAGATCAGATCCTTTGAAATTATCTTCGGTAAACCACTTATAAAATTTGAGAAGGTATGCAATGTGGATTTCATTTGGTCAACCCAAGATTTAACAGGAATATCAGTAAATTTAATTGAACTTAATTTTGATGATATTGAAGATACAGAGGAAATTATCAAGTCTATTGTCTTCTTTGAATCGGAAATATCACTAATATCAAAATCCACAATCTTACTAACAATCCCAATATAACCATCAATCATCAATTTAACAGAAGAAATCCACTTAGGATCAATCTTAGTATCAAATATACCCAAGGATAGTACCTTTGATACTTTTGTGATATCTGTTCCTATTTGAATTATGGCATTTGATACTTCACCAATATCCGACCCAAACCACCCAGAATTATCACTAATAAATCCAAATATTGATCCAAATGCCTCTATTGATTTTTTAACCCCCTCTGACCACTCCTTACTAGGGGAGTCCTCCTTCCTGAAAACACCACCCTTAAATTTCTTTGAAACATCAACAATGGATGATGATATTAATACTATAGCATTACTTAAATCTGAGGAAGATATAGATTTCCTAGAAATCCACATATTATTTGAACTACTTAAAATCTCAAAAATCGGAGCGAAAGCACCAAGAGCTGATCCAACTCCCTCACCCCACTCTTTAGATGGGTAGTTGCCTTCCAAAAATGGTGATTTATTCTTAGAGAAAAAGTTAGCAGCTGAAACCAATCCCCTTGATATAACATCAATCGCACTGACAAATTGATCTACACTGACACCCGATTTGAAAATTCCTGTATTTTTCAATAAAATATCATAAACTGGTGAGAATGCACCGATAGCAATCCCAACTCCTTCTGCCCAATCCTTTGTTGGATATCCAGACCAAACACCTGGATTATCTGGGGAAGCGAAGAATCTAGCAGCTGAAACAATACCTTTAGAAACTGTCTTTATAGCGTTTGTAAAATCTTCTGGTCCAATTCCACCGATACCAAATAGAGATAGAACTGAATTTTTCATCAACATTGAATATATAGGTGAAAATGCTCCCAATGATATGGCGATACCCTCTGCCCAAGACCTAGTAGGACCACCCAAATAATTTGGTCTAAATTTATTACCATTATCATCTTGATACCCATTTGCTAAAATATCAGAGGCTGATACTATTGTCTTAGCAACACTTAAAACAGCATTGGATCCAGCTTCCAACATTTGACCACCAATTCCAAATGTCGCAAATATTACACCACCCAACATTGACATACCTAAAGCAAAGGATCCAAGAGCCAAAGATGTCCCTTTAGACCACCCAAGGTCAGGATACTTCGAATAATCACCATCTCTTAAAATTTCAGAAGTCCACTTTATAGTCTTAGCGACCAAAAGCGTAGATCCAACTCCTAGTGTAACAAGTGGTAGAAGAGGCCCTAAAACGACCATACCAAGTCCAAATGGAATCATTGATGCTGCAACTCCGACTGTCCAACTAATTGGTGGATATGTTGAATAATCACCAATTTTTAAAATATGGGAAACCCCAACAATAGTCAAGGCAATTCCAACCATAGCCAATCCACCAGCTGCCATAGCCAGAGCCCCAACCCCACTTGAAGCAATACCACCAATTAAAACCATACCAAGTCCAAATGGAATCATTGATGCTGCAACTCCGACTGTCCAACTAATTGGTGGATATGTTGAATAATCACCCATAGATATAATATGAGAAACTGCCACAACTGTAGTGGCAACTAGAATAAGTGATAGTGAGCCAGTAACAAACTCCCTCAGTGTACCTATCTTAGAAAGACCCTTCAAGGCAAGTCCCATTATTAATGATCCAGATCCAACAGCAATGGATGTTCCTACAAATGTCAGTCCCTGAGAAATTGAGATTGGTTTGATCTCAGATATTAGATAACTTGCTGCCACAACAGCAGTTGTTAAAGCCAAAATAACAAGAACTCCCTTACCAACATCAGCAATTCCAATTCCTTGAACCCCCCTCATAAGTGGCTTAACAGAATAACTCAAAGCAACAAAAACCGCCGATATACCCAAGGCGGTTAGAAATTGAAATAGTCCAATTGGTTTGACTCCACTCAAAAACTCCGACCCAACTTTAATCGCATACGTAATGGCAATTAAAACAAGAGGCATAGTAACAGAGGCTATTGCCGCTGTGGCTGGACTAACTCCCCTGAATCCCTGTATCATCTTACCAAGACTAAATCCAAGAATTGAGAATATACCAGAGATAAGGACAGATGTCAACGCCTGAAAGAGACCAATTGGTTTGACCTCAGATAAGAATTCAGAAGATTTTGAAATAGCATACGAAATTGCGATCAAAATTATTGGCAATCCAACAGAAGATGCTAAAATAGTACCAGGACTGATGCCTCTTAGTGAATCAATTATCTTACTCAGTCCGATTGATATACCAACGAAAACTCCAGAAATTAATATTGCTGAAATACCTTGAAAAAGACCAATTGGCTTAACCATTCCTAAAAATACAGAAGATCCGGCTATAGCGGCTGACATAGCGACCAATACTAATGGTGATATAAAAGAAACAATAGCAGCACTGGATGGAGATATCCCCTTAAGCGATGAAACTATCTTACCTATTGAATATGATATACCAACGAAAACTCCAGAAATTAATATTGCTGAAATACCTTGAAAAAGACCAATTGGCTTAACCATCCCTAAAAATACAGAAGATCCGGCTATAGCGGCTGACATAGCGACCATCAAAACTGGGAGTAAAAAGGAAGTGCTGATAGCTGAAATAATACTAACGCTCTTAATAGATTCAAATATCTTAGACATCCCATAAGACAGCCCAACGAAAACTCCAGAAATTAATATAGCTGATGCCGCTTGAATTGGATCAATTGGCCTAACTGTTGATAATATCATTGACGATATTGATATTGAAGTCATAATGCCAACAATAAGTAGTGATACATTAACCACATCTGATGACTTCAGTCCTATTTCAGATATTTTCTGAAACGAAAGTGCTATAATGGGAAGTGCGAGTGATAAAGCTAAAACAGATGGTATATCAACCCTTCCTATAACCTTAAAGGCCATCCCAATTGATAAAATACCAGAAGCTATTAAGACTATTGTAGACAGACCATCCTTTATCTTTGATGTATTTTTTGACAATCCACCAAAAAATGATTCAGTCTTATCTTCCTCTGAATCTCTTGAATCACCAACCTCTCTAATTGTCGTTGGAGACGTTACCCTATTTTTAACATTTTCTTCAGATCTATCTGATTTAAGATCAGACAACATTTTAATAAGAGTATTTTGATTTGATATTATCTTAGACTGATCTTTTCTTATCTGGGACGTATCTTTGGATATCTGAACGATTTCCCTACCTATGGATTCAAGGCTCTTAGAGAAATCGGCAGTCTTTAAAGCATTTGAAACCGAAGATTCGGACTCTTTTTTCAAAGCCTTGGATATTTCATCCAAAGAAAGTGAAAGATTATTAAGCGCATCTAATAGCTCCTTATCCATAATAGACTTTATTTATCCTTGTATATATAAAATATACATTTCCTATATAGAATTCACATTAAAAATTTAATAGATAGATATATAAAATAAATAATCCAATGATAATGAACTTTAGATCTTTTGTGAGAGGGTTGAATGAGACTGTGAAGGAGGTGACTCTAAATAAAATTCTTGATAAACTATCAAAGAAAAAATTACTATCGGACGGTGAGAAGGAGTTCCTAGATAACTTTGAAAAATCCGAAGGTAGAGACTGGAGAATGATATCAAAGGAAGATCTAGTTAAGACCATTAAAAATCTTTTATCTAAAGGTGAGAAAATGGTTTGTAACCTCCACGATAGAGATGGGAAAATTGGACTTCAGGTGACTGAAGTTATAAATAAATTCGGGGATGAAACTACAACCCTTCTCCTGAAAGGTGGTGGTAGTATAAAATTATCTGATAGATTTCTATATAACATAATTTGGAATATTAAAGGAAACTATTACTCAATTGAGGAAGACTCTGAATATTTTGAAAAAATTCCCATCAAAAATGATTAAAAAATTCAAAGAATTTGAATCAATTTCTGGAACGGAGTTGGTTGGTCACATGGGTCCAAATTGGGGAGAAGAAAAAAACTCACCACTAATAAAGGGTGGGATGACTGATGTAATATTTTGTCCCGAAATGGGAAGGATAGTTTCCTTTTTAGAGTATCAGGATTTATACGGAGAATACCTAAAAAGGGGCGGTAGTCCCCTACACGGATTCAATAGGGAGAATTTAAGTATTGTGATCAAAGATATTATCTAGATCTTTTTGCAATTAAAGAGTTGTTTGATTCAATGTATTTAATTACACCTCTAACAAACAACTCTTTAATTACGGATTCACAAGTATAAGTCTTATCAAAATAAAATTCAATATTTTCCTTAACGTTATCCATTCCGGCCTTATAAAGGACATCAATTGGATAGTTTGGACTAAGATTTCTTTCAAAAAGAATTTCTTTGACTTTATGGATCATATTGATTGTGTTTTTTAATTAAAAAGATCCCCCGCATCTACATCATTATAATCTGTGAATTCATCATCAACATCATCCATAATCTCATTAAATTTCTTTTCAACCTCCTCAATCTCTTCAAGGGATTTGAATCTGAAATAATCATTTACAATTGGAGCCATCTTTTCAAGAACTTCTTGAGTAAATATTTCTTGAGTAAATAGCTGCTTTGTAGTGAATGACTTACCTAGATGGCGAACAAACCAACGATTTCCAGCAGGAATGAATTTAATCTCACCAGTCTGTTTATCAACTTCCTCTTTACCCTGAGCAATTCCAATCTTATCGTAGAACTCAGGGCGACAAAACGCATCTAAACCTGTATATGGATTCATCCCATGTACAAATGAAATATCAAATCTAATTTTCTTGGGTTTCGCCAACCTATTCTTGGCGGTCTTAAATAAGACCGTTATTCCTGATTGGCCCAAATCCATATCATCCTCACTACCATCTTTAAGCTTAGACTTACTCATAAACCCAATCACTGAAGCTGAATAGAGTAGTCCATTACCACCACGCAATTTCTCTTGTGGGAATAAATCCAATGTTAGATATGTGTGGTTTGCCACCAAAAATGGAATTTCCAGATATCCCAAATCAGTATTTATGGATCTAAACATAGATCCAAGAGCCTTGGCTTTTGTCATATCCTGTTTAATACTACCCGACAGAAGATCCTCCTTTTCTTTATTAGATGCCATTTGCCCCAAAGAATCCAAAACAATCATAAGCTTTGGCAGCTCATACCCAGCCAATTTCTGAGCCTTCAACTCATCAATTAACTGTGTTAGTGTTATGTTTAGATCCTCTACCTTATTAGACCTTATCAATCTGAACTTATCTAAGGAGTTATCAATACCAAACTTAGTCAAGTCTTCCAAATCAATTGCTTGTTCTGTATCAATATAAATAACCGAATATCCAGCCTTCTGTGCATTCTTAGCGCAAGAATAACATAGAAATGATTTACCAGCACCAGATTCTCCAGCAAATGCTGTTATTCGATTAGTAGCTATACCACCTCCTATCAATTTACCCGATAAGGCAGCGTCCAATATATAAACTCCAGTTGAAATGAACTTCTTTTCCTTTATCTCCTTTTCAACTAAAATTGGAACCGTTTTAGCGATATTATCTAATATTGAACCAACTTTACTGAACTCAAATTTTTTTACTTCTTTTGTCTGTTTTGCCATAATTATTCTATTGTTTTAGTTATATATAAAAAAGTCATACCCCCATTAAATAAAATTTCAAAAAAATATAAAAGGGGGGTATGACTTTTTTATATATAATTCAATGAATAAAGAGAATTTTCTACAAAGATCAAGAGAAATACATGGATATAAATATGAATATGTCAATTTGCCCGATAAAATTAAATTGAGTGATTACATAGAACTGAATTACGGTGGTAATTTATATAGACAAAGAGTCTCCAAACACCTAATGGGAAACTGCCCAGAAAAAAATACGCCAAATAAAAGTAAGGAACAATTCATAGAGGAATCAACTAAGGTATGGGGAGATAGATTTGATTACTCAGAGAGTATCTATATTAACTCAAACTCAAAAATTAGATTTTTCGATAAGATTAATAATAGGTATGTTGAACAAATATCATCTCTTCATATCCGAGGATATGAGCCAAAAAAGATAGATGGTGACTACTTCATTAAAGAGTCTAAATTGGTAAGTGATTACAAATATCGATACGAAAAATGCGACTATCAGAATAAGACCAAAAAGGTTATACTAATTTGTCCTTTACATGGAGATTTTTTTATCAAACCATTTGATCATCTAAACTATGGAATTGAATGTGGTAAGTGCGAAGATGGAATTGGTAAAAAATATATCTGGAAATTCCTTGAAGGATATAATATATCACATTACAGAGAATACAAATTTATAAATTGTGGAAATGAATGCTCCTTACCTTTTGACTTCTACATACCAACAATGAGAACGTGTATTGAATTTGATGGAATCCAACACTTCCAACCATCTGAGTTTTTCGGAGGAGTAGAGACTTTAAATAGATTAAAACAAAATGATAAAATAAAGTCCGAATATTGTGAGGAAAATTTCCTAAACTTAATAAGAATAAGATATGATCATCTAAATATAGTTGATGAGATTCTCTGGGAAAATCTAAGGTCTTTCATAAAAAAATAATAGGGAGAATTTCTCCCTATTATTACTCATTACTTGTAAACTTTCTTAAGACTTGATCATTTGATCTTTGATAGGTGATGATCTAAGAGAAATCCATTCAAGAATTTTCTTAACAATAGACATATCAAATATTCCATTAGATATCAACCCTATAAGTACTCCGTAGAGAACCCCTCCCATGTTAGATGTCCCTTGGAATATACCAAATCCCAACCAAGAACATGTCAGTCCGATTAAAATTGATAAAGCCCAGGATTGAATCTGAGCTAGTGTTCCCGTCACCTTTGTGTATTTGCTTACCCACTCAGATAGAGCAACAACAGCACTTCCTAATAAAAAAAGAGTAGTAAATAATTCTATAATTCCCATATTTTGTTTTTATTTTTTTGTATTTGGGTTGATTCCCAAATATGTGTTTAATATCTCAACTGTATTTGAATCTTCTTTATCAAAAAAGATCTTATTATCAATAAGTTCAATTTTTCTTGACGATATTAGATTTGATAACTCCGGAGTATCTCTTATAATCTGACCCCAAGTATCATCACAATCTATAGATATTCTAGATTCGTAAATGAAATTTTTGAATTTTTTAATTATCATCATATCTATATATTGATAAAATAAAGCCTCTTTTATCTATATTTAATGTAACTGCCGATATTCTGAATCTTAGGAACATAGCTATCAATATCATATTGTGGGAATTCTATGTTCAACATTTTTATTTGATCTGGGTATTTAGAAAAGTATTTAATAAGAATATCCTCTTTTTCTTCAAGATCTAGATCATCATCAATATCCATCATTTGGTTCAATCTCCAAAAATTTGATTGAACCCATTCTCTAATGTCAGGATTGGCAGAATATTCTACCCATTCGTATAAAAAATTCATAGATTATATATTGATTTTTTCAAGAAAAAAGTAGATTTCGGTAAAATATAAAAATTAGCAGAAATAAATATTACATCATGAAAACATTGATATTATTAATATCTATTATCTCTTCAGTAAGTTTATTTGGTCAACCTAATAACTCCTGCTCAACCGCTATACCATATGTTGAACAAGCATTTCCATTAGGATGTGTTTTTATACCACCCCAAAATAGTATAAGTGCTTGTTACACCTTTATCGCACCCGGAGATTCAGTTGATTTTGAAGCCACAAGTTTCCCAGCCGATGGGTCTGTATGTGATAGTATAAGATATTTTCTCTATGATAATTCATGTAATCTATTACAAATTAATACAAATGGTAGTTTCTCCGGATTAGATAGTCTATCAGTTTATAGAATTTGTTTTTTTAGAGAGTGTTCAATTGGTACAATTGGCATAATTTGTACAAATGAAAATTACATTCTACCAATTGAACTAATTGAATTTTCAGCAATTTCTCAGATAAATACAATAAAAATAATCTGGTCAACTGCAACTGAAACAAATTGTCTAGGATATGTAATCCAAAAGAGTACAAACTTAGATATTTGGGTTGATATAGGATTCGTTAGTAGTACAGGAAACACCACTCAGGTAATTGAATACTATTTCATAGATCAATCTCCAACTAATGGAATTAGTTATTATAGACTGAAGCAAATTGATCTAGATGGACAATACGAAATATTTAAAGTTATAGCAGTTCAATGGAATCAAGAAGATGGAATTTTTAATGTATTTAGAAAATATAATTTTCTAGGCCAACTAAGATAGTTATGATAAGAGACTAAGTATAATCTAATGTAGTATATCATTATGATGCATAAATGTGCCCAACCAATCCACCATTTACCTTTTGAACCTTTTCTAAATTAAGTTCTTTTTTTATCATCTCGTATAATCCTTCTGAAACAATATCATCAACTCTCATAGATAATTTTTTATCATCCACTATATCTGATAGATATATTCTAACATCTTTGAATAATTCAATTTCTTTATTTTTGATATACCCTATTTTATTTAGTTTTAGATTTTCTGATATTACATCCAATTCGGAATCTGTGAATACTAATACCTCATCATTAAGAACTTTGAATTTGTGACTATCTGTGTCTACGATGTCTACTTCACTCAACGAAACATCGTAAAAATCAGCAAGTATTTTTTCATGATCTATTGATGATTTCCCTATACCACTCCAGAAATCAACACTACCATCACTTTGATCATTTCCAAAAATGAAATTCTCAAATTTTTTGACCAAATCTCTGTTTATTGATATTCTATCCTGAATTATATCACTTATTATTGTTTCAATCCCCTTTATACTTTCTAGATCTTCACTTTGTATAAATCTTTTTAATCTCTTCCCAGATAAATATTGCTCTAGATTTTCAGGTCTTATCTTCCAATTATCAGTATAGTTATCAATTTTTTTACCGACCGACTTGTATATTTTGGTAATTTCTTCTGAATTATTCATATTTTGATTTTTTTATGTAAACAAACGGATCACTTTTAATATATATAAAAAAACTAAATTACAAAATGAAAAAAATTACACTATCCCTCCTAATTGGAGCTATGGCTTTGGTATCTTGCTCACCAAATTCAGAAGAAACTGTTGAAGTTCCAACAACCGACTCAACCGCTACTGTATCTGTTGAGCCAGATACAACAGTATCTGCACAATCTGATTCAACTGTTGTTGATACAACTGCTGTTGGGGCTTAAAGAAACTAACCCATATAAAAAAAGGATTCAGAATTTCTGAATCCTTTTTTTATATATAGAATTAAATGGACTTAAAGACATCTAAATCTTACTTTAATACAAGACCCGTCGAATTCGTGGTCAGGGAATCTTTTAATGATTTAAAAGAAGATAGAGAATTCGTTCCTAGATTTTCACTCAAAAATATCAGAGACTTTCAGGATGTTCCTATCAATGAGCCGATTAAATATGATCAAAACCTTATAGTAAAAGCAATACAATATGGTATGATATTCCTTATCAATTACAAAGGAGAAAAGGACAAGAGATTCTCGGGAGGTGAAAGAGTAATTTATCCAATGGTAATAGGCAGATCCTCAAAGGGAAAAACGTTGATAAGGGGATGGCACCTGAATGGGTGGTCTGTTTCAAATAACAGAAAAATTGAGAAAATATGGAGATTATTCAGAGCGGATAGAATACTGTCAATGACATTCACAGGGTCCTTTTATAGACTACCACCCACTGGATATAATATGAATGATAAAGGAATGAGGGGTGGGATTATAGCAAGAGCTGATTTTTCACAAATAAGAAAAAACCAACAAAATTTAGTAAGACAAAATGTAGTTCAAAATAAAGAGGAAGTCTCCCTTTCAGATACAGAAAGGAAGTTTGTAACAATTAGGGCAAGAAATACAAATTCAAAAGTGGATCTAAATAAACCACTTGAAAACTCATATCTTAATAACGTCAAAAATACTGATTATAGAATATCATTTCTAAAGGGAATTTATGGCAATAACTATATTGCAATTCTTGGGGCTCTTGGAGAACCAGGAAATACAGTAAAAGTTTTAGATGAACTAGGAAAAAATCTGGGAGTATTTAAAGTCTTAGATTCAACTACTGACAATGTAATAAAAAGTATTAAAAAGGTTAAGGGTAATTCAATATATGATCTATATCTTTTTGATAAAAAAATCTAAGATATATACACTATGATAGTAAGAAAATACACAAACTTCATGACGGAATCTAAAGATCTGAAACAAGGAATATCAAAATCTCTTCAAAAAATAAAAGATAATGTCCTTAGTAACATAGAATATGATTTCAAAACAAATAAGGTAAAGTACAAATCATTTGATAGTCTAGATTTAGAAACTATAATGAAGTCATTTATAAGTGACTGGGGAGAAGAGACTGTCAGTAAATTGAATGTTGAGGCATTTTTCAGAAAAATCAATCAGATATTATATCTTAAAAAAAGAAACACAAAAAGGAAAATAAAAGAAGAATTCACAAAATACATTGATTCTTTTGATCGCAGGTTGAAAGATGGAGAAGAATATAAAGATGACGATTTTTTTGATAAAATTGATGGAGAATATTCAATAATCCCAAGAAAAAGATATGAGGGAGAGAAATTTAATATTCAAGTAGAACTATTAAAGCTACAAGAATGGGCAATAAAAAATGGGAAAAGAATCGCGATTGTTTTTGAAGGTCGGGATGCGGCTGGAAAGGGATCTACAATTAAAAGGTTTGTGGAGTATCTAAATCCAAAACATTATAGAGTAGTTGCCTTGGGCGTACCTACCCCAGAGGAAAAGAAAAATTGGTTCGGTAGATATGAAAAACACCTACCAAAGCCAGGAGAGATAGTATTCTTTGATAGATCTTGGCACAATCGATCTGTGGTTGAACCGGCGCTAGGATATTGTTCCGAAGAAGAGTATATGGACTTTATTGAAAATGTGTCAGATTGGGAGGAAGACTTAATAAGCGATGGATTGATACTAGTTAAGTTCTGGTTTTCAATAACAAGAGAAAAACAAGAATTAAGATTTAAGTTGAGACAACAATCTCCTCTAAAATATTGGAAATTCTCCCCTAATGACGCAAAGGTAATTGATAAATGGGACGTGATAACACATTATAAAAATCAAATGTTCTCCCAAACCTCAACAAAAAGATCACCATGGGTTATTGTCAACTCAAATGATAAAAAAATTGGAAGACTTAATGCAATGAGGTACTTCCTTTCTGTTATTGACTATGATGGTAAAAACGACGAGATGACAAAATACTATCCAGAGGTAATAAATGTCTTGGTCTAATCTCTACCCTTTAGAACTAATTCAATATATGGTGGATGGGTATTAAGTATTGTCCACTCATATAGATGATTATTGAATTCATCAATGTTCTCGGTTTGCCAACCCCCTATGACGGCACTTTCAAATTCTAAATTTT